>OHYL01000920.1_pt1 | contig 10974 bp, 10 predicted proteins | sample 1580261 | NCBI WGS metagenome assembly OHYL01 (sample SAMEA3882548, study PRJEB24775) | human gut metagenome | biome: human-associated habitat; feature: intestine environment; material: feces | place: Netherlands | collected 2009/2010 | reverse complement strand
TGTAAACAGTCCAAAAGACTGAAATGGATCAATTCTTTTTCAGCTGGTGTGAATCCGATCATGGATGGTTCTATCAGTGAACTTCCAGTGAGACTGACAAATGCAAAAGGTATTCATGGAAAAACGATGGCTCTGACAACTGCAGGCTATATGATCAGCTTTATGAGAAATTCATCCGAGCTGTATCGCAGACAGTTAAAACATGTATGGAATAAGAAATTTGAATGCCAGCCGTTAGAAGCAGAGGGAATGACTGTGGGAATCATCGGAGCCGGTGCAATCGGATGTGAAGTGGCACGGTTATCTAAGGCTCTGGGAATGACGGTGCTTGGGGTAAAGCGCCGCGTGACATCGCTGGAATATTTTGATGAGGTATATTCTAATGATGATTTGGACAAGGTATTGCCGTTATGCGATTTTGTGGTGATTGTAACACCCTTGACCGATGCGACGAGGCATATGTTCAACATGGACAAGTTCCGTATAATGAAAAAGACAGCAGTGGTGATCAATATCGCCCGGGGGCCGGTTGTAAAGGAAGATGATCTGATTCGGGCTCTTCAGACTGGTGAAATCGGCGGCGCAGCACTGGATGCAGTAGAAGAAGAACCTTTGAGCAGCGACAGTCCGTTGTGGGATATGGATAATGTGATTATCACTCCGCATTGTGCAGCAGACAGCAAGTTATATATTGACAGAGCCATTGCCCTGTTCTGTGAAAATCTGAAATTGTATGAGGAAGGAAAAACGCTGTTAAACGAAATTGATATGAAGCAGAGATATTAGGCCGCAGAAAAGCCGGAAAGCGAGAAAAGTGATATGAAATTAGTAATTATTGAGCCTCTTGGAGTGGAGAAAGACAAACTTTTGTCTATAGCCCAGAATGCATTAAAGGATTCTGTGGAGATTGTTTATTACGATACAAAAACAACAGATACACAGGAACTGATAGAACGTGGAAAAGATGCGGAGATTATCGTGGTAGCAAATAATCCCCTGAATGCGGAAGTTATCAATGGATGTAAAAATTTAAAATTATTATCGGTTGCATTTACCGGTATCGATCATATTGCCATGGATGCATGTAAGGCAAATGGTGTCATTGTATGCAACTGTGCAGGATATTCCACTGCAGCAGTTTCGGATCTTGTATTTGGCATGTTGATTATGTTTTACCGTAATTTGGCGGCCTGTGATGCTGCAACCAGACGGGAAGGTACGAAAGACGGTCTGATCGGTTGTGAACTGGAGGGCAAGAAGTTCGGTGTTGTAGGAACCGGCGCTATTGGAATGAATGTTGCAAGAATTGCGGCAGCTTTTGGCTGTGAGGTGCTTGCGTACAGCCGAACAAAGAAGGAGATGGACAATGTCCGCTATGTGTCACTGGATGAGCTGATGGCAGAGAGTGATATCATCTCCTTACATGTGCCGTCAAATGCAGAGACAAAAGGTCTGATCAGTGCAGAGAAGATTGCCCTGATGAAACCCAATGCTGTACTGATCAATACTGCGAGAGGCCCGGTTCTCGACAGTCAGGCACTGGCAGATGCATTAAATAATGACAAGATTGCAGGCGCTTGCATTGATGTGTTTGAGACTGAGCCGCCAATTGCAAAGACACATCCGCTTGTGAATGCAAAACATACCATTTTGACACCACATGTGGCTTTTGCAAGTAAGGAAGCTATGGTGAAACGAGCAGTAATTGTATTTGACAATGTAGTGAAATATTTGAATGGAACACCGCAGAATATAATGTAGGCTTACTGGTGGTAAAAAAAGGAACACAGATATGACGATCAATGAAAAAGCACTCAAATTACATGAAGAGTGGAAGGGAAAACTAGAAATCAGGTCAAAATCCCCGGTAAAGACACGGGAAGATTTAGCAATTGCATATACACCGGGTGTAGCAGAACCTTGTAAAAAAATAGCAGAAAATGAAGAGGAAGTATACCGCTATACGATGAAAGGTAATACGATCGCAGTTGTATCAGATGGAAGTGCGGTGCTCGGTCTTGGAAATATCGGTGCAAAAGCAGCTATGCCGGTAATGGAAGGAAAGGCAGTATTGTTTAAAGAATTTGGTGGTGTAAATGCGATTCCAATCTGTCTGGATACACAGGATACAGAGGAAATCATCCGTATTGTAAAAGCACTTTCACCGGGATTTGGCGGTATCAATCTGGAGGATATTTCCGCACCGCGTTGTTTTGAAATTGAGGAACGACTGAAACAGGAACTGGACATTCCGGTATTTCATGACGATCAGCACGGAACAGCCATTGTGGTGCTGGCAGGTATCATCAATGCGCTAAAGGTGGTCGGAAAACAGAAAGAGAATTGTAAAATTGTTGTAAACGGAGCAGGATCAGCAGGTATTGCCATTACAAAATTGCTGTTGCTATATGGTTTTTCAGAGATTACCATGTGTGATATTAACGGTATAATCAACAGCCATTCTGCGAATCTGAACTGGATGCAGAAAGAGATGACCAAAGTGACCAATCTCGACCATGAGACCGGTACACTTGCTGATGCACTCAAGGGTGCTGATATTTTCGTCGGTGTATCTGCCCCGAACATTGTTTCCCAGGAAATGGTTGCTTCTATGAATAAGGATGCGATCCTTTTCGCAATGGCAAACCCGGTACCGGAGATCATGCCGGATCTTGCAAAAGCTGCAGGCGCAAAAGTTGTCGGAACCGGACGTTCTGACTTCCCAAACCAGGTCAACAACGTTGTCGCTTTCCCTGGTATCTTTAAAGGTGCATTAGAGGGACGTGCACCACAGATCACCGAAGAGATGAAGCTTGCCACAGCAAAAGCAATCGCTGGACTTGTTCCGGATGAAGAGCTGAACGAGGACAATATTCTTCCGGAAGCTTTTGACCCTCGCGTATCACAGGTCGTAAGTGAAGCTGTCAAAGCTCTGATTTAATCTTATGAATACAAGAACCTATGATAGCAATCGCCCGCAGGAAATATCCTGCGGGCTTACTTACAAAAAAGGAACTCCTCAGCGCTGGGGAGAACGGCGCTACTATGCACTGGACTACTATCTGAAACAGAATTTCGGTGAAAAACTGTACAAGATTTCTTTAAACGGAGGCTGTTCCTGTCCGAACCGGGACGGAACCTGCGGCACACGCGGTTGTATCTTCTGTAGCGAAGGCGGATCCGGCGATTTTGCCGCTTCTTCTTCTCTTTCTGTTGCCGATCAGCTTGCCTATGGAAAAGGCCTTGTCCGCCCCAAATACAACGGACACAGCTATATCGCCTATTTTCAGGCATATACCAATACCTATGCACCAGCCTGTCATCTGCGCCGGATCTTTACCGAAGCGATTTCTGATCCAGAAGTACGCATTTTATCTATCGCAACGCGTCCGGATTGCCTTTCACCTGAAATCCTTACACTGCTTGCCGAACTAAATGCCATTAAACCGGTCTGGGTAGAGCTTGGACTTCAGACGATCCACGAACGCACTGCCAACTGGATGCGCCGTGGTTATCCACTTTCCGTCTTTGAGCAGGCGGTCCATTCCCTTCACGCGATTGAGGTACAGATCATCACCCACGTAATTTTATTTCTTCCGGGAGAATCTGAAGCAGATATGCTCGCAACCATCCATTATCTGAACGCTCTTCCGATTGACGGAATCAAGCTGCAGCTTCTCCACGTTCTGAAGCATACCGATCTGGCAGATTTTTACAGGCAGGAACCTTTTTATATTCCAGATATGAACTCTTATTTTCATCTGCTCGGAAAATGTATCGCTTCGCTCCGTCCGGATATTGTCATTCACCGTCTGACCGGTGACGGACCAAAATCTCTTCTTATCGCACCGCTCTGGACCGGCAATAAACGGTTAGTACTCAATCAGATGCAGCGCTATTTAAAAGAGCAGAATCTCTGGCAGGGAAAAGAATATACTACATTTTAAGGAGGCAGCCCTATGGCAGAAGCATTTACACTTTATAAACTCATCATTCTATACATGCTGGACAAAGTTGATTTTCCTCTGACCAACTCCCAGATTTCTGAATTTGTCCTGGACAAAGGATATACCGATTATTTCAAACTCCAGCAGGCTCTTTCTGAACTTGCGGACGGTGGTCTCATCCTAAAAGAATCCACTCACAACCGCACTCTTTTCCATCTGACGGAAGATGGGAAAGAGACGATTCATCTTTTCCAGGATAAAATCTCAAAGCCAATCCAGGATGATATTGACCACTTTTTACAGACAAAACAGTATGATCTGAAAAATGAAGTTTCCGTAAAGGCGGATTATATGAAAAATGCAAGAGAGGAATATTCCGTGCGCTGTCAGGTCTTTGAAAATCACGAACCCCTGATCGATCTGACCCTTTCTGTACCGACTGAAAAAGAAGCGGCGGCAATTGCACTCAACTGGCAGAAAAAAAATCAAGTCGTCTATGCGTGGCTGATGTCTCAGTTATTGTGATGGATGTGAATGATACGGTTCGCAAATTAAGGCTGTGATTGGGCAATGATACACTTGAATCTCACGACATGAAAACTCTACGTTGTTCTTTGGGCAGATCTCAGCTACGTTCTTGAAAGCTTGCAAGCCTCATGCCTGCTCCAAAAGAGCTGAATCCCGGGCGCGGACAGAAAACAAATGGATAAGGATTCCATGTTTGTGCTATGGAGATGAGACACAAAAATTGTGGAAGCCCTTGCTGACACAATTTTCGCCTTAAGTGGCTCATCGGAATGGTCAGCACAAAGGAATCTGCTCTATTTGTTTTCTGTCCACGTCCGACCACAACCTACAAAAAAAGCAGACCGTCCCATATTCCGATCTGCCTAAATAACCACCACAAAACTGATGTATTTCCTTTCTTCTATTTCCACCGTAATTTCTCCGTGGTAACGATTCACAAGCATCTTTGCATTATAAAGTCCCAGTCCATGCTTTTTTCCATCTTCTTTCGTAGAAAATCCTTTTTCAAAGAAATGACTGATCTCGCCAAGTCCTATATTTTCGACCTGATTCTTTATCGTGAAGATAAGCTTATCATTCTGGGAATCAATTTCGATCAGTACCTGATTTTTTTCTTCGGTACAGGCTTCGTATGCATTGTCGATCAGGGTTCCAACAATCTCGATCAGGTGGTGTTCAGAAATGCCGGAAACGATTTCTTTGTTCCACACGCGGATATCGGTCCGGACATATTCCGGCGCACGGACAATTTTACTGTAGATAAATCCTGCCAGGATTTTATCGCTGATCTTCAGAAGGGGGAGATACTTCCTGCTGTCATCTTCTCTGGCAATTTCCGTAATATATTCAGACTGCTTTGCTACCAGTTCTTCATAATTGTCGATGGTCAGATGCATATTCAGGATTGCATTCAGATGATTGTCAAATTCATGCTGTTTGGCACGGATTTCTTTGACCAGTTCTTCCAGCGGAATCAGATAGTTCTGATAAAGCCGCAGTTCATTTTCCTTCTGGCGTATCAGTACATAATTACTTCTCCAGTCCACAATTCCCCAGATCACAACAATCACCATCAGAACAAACATGATAAACACCCTGTAATCAAAGGTACCGCTGATCAGGAAATCCACGATCAGATAGACTGATACCATAAGTGCCATTACGCAGAAAATACGATATAGAAATTTGCGTACCCAATCAGCCATTTAACAGTCCTCCGATCACCGATTTGTAAGTCACACCGATTTCTACCGTATCCGGACAATTTTTGATCCGGATGATCCGGTTGACGGTATCGTAATATTCAACTTCATTTTTATTGACCGCATACATCCGATGGCACTGCGCAAACATCCCTTTTGGCATCTTAAGCAGCATCTGTCTGAGAGTCACATAAGGGACATCCCAGTTCTCTGTCACAAGATGCAGTCTTGTTCCTCTCGGTATCGCTTCCAGATAACGGATATCCTCGCATTTCAGCTGATAATTAATCCCGTCTTTTTTCACAACGATCACCGGTGGTTTCTCCCTGCTCTCTTTTTCCAGCACCTTCTGAACAACCTCTTCCACCTGCTCCCTGTGAAATGGCTTCATAATGTACTGATAACAGTGCAGCTCCCGGTAAGCCTGCATTTCCATATTGCCAATGGCAGTCACCATCACGATCGGGGTAAAAGTATATTCAAACCTCTCCCGTATCTCTCTTGCGAACAAAATCCCACCGATATCCTCCCGGTCCTCGCCGCTTAGATTTACATCCAAAAGGAAAAGACCATACCGGATTTCCTGATCCAGCAGGTCTTTTGCTTCTTTCAGGGAAGATGCCTTGTGGACACGGATATCATCTGAATATGTGGTAAGAATCTCTGACAATGCCTGCAGCGAAGTCAGTTCATCTTCCAGGATCAATACATCCGTCATCTATTTGTCACCTTTCCTCTCTCTTTTTTTAATCTAATCTTCCTTGATCACTTCTTTAGCGCTCTTTACAAGCCCCGCAAGTGACTGCAGTTCTGACGGAATGATGATTTTCGTTGCCTTGCCGTCTGCAGCCTTTTCAAATGCCTCCAGACTCTTGATCGTAAGCACTGCCTGGTCTGCACCCGCCTCACGGATGAAACGGATACCGTCTGCATTTGCCTGCTGTACTTTAAGGATGGCTTCCGCTTCACCTTCAGCCTCTTTGATCCTCTTTTCTTTTTCTGCTTCTGCCTGGAGGATCGCTGCCTGTTTTTCAGCTTCCGCTTTCAGAATCACAGATTCTTTTTCACCTTCTGCAACAAGGACAGTAGATTTCTTTTCACCTTCTGCACGGAGAATAGCTTCACGTCTTTCACGTTCTGCTTTCATCTGTTTCTCCATTGCATCCTGGATCGCTACCGGTGGAATGATATTTTTCAGTTCCACACGATTGACTTTGATTCCCCATGGATCCGTTGCCACATCAAGAGATGCTCGCATCTTCGTATTGATCGTCTCTCTTGATGTCAGTGTCTGGTCAAGTTCCAGATCACCAATGATGTTACGAAGGGTGGTCGCTGTCAGATTCTCGATTGCCATGATTGGGTTCGCTACTCCGTAGCAGAACATCTTCGGATCTGTAATCTGGTAGAATACAACGGTATCGATCCGCATGGTTACATTATCCTTTGTGATAACCGGCTGCGGTGCAAAATCAACTACCTGCTCTTTTAAGTCTACTCTTCTTGCCACACGTTCAATGATCGGCAGTTTAAAATGAAGTCCTACACTCCATGTTGCCTGATATGCACCAAGACGTTCGATAACCAGTGCCTTTGCCTGTGGCACGATTTTAATGCAGGAAATCAGAAACAGTAATGCGATCACAATAATAATTACTAAAATAATAAGTCCCGTCATCTTTTAGTCCTCCTCATATTTTTTTACAATTAACTTTACTCCGGATATATTAACCACCTTCGCCAGTGTTCCGGGGTCCAGGATCACGTTATCCTGTTCGGATCTTACCGTCCACTCTGTACCATTTACTACCGCCATACCAGTCTGCCCTATGTTATCTACTTTCTGGCTGATCCGGATCGTCTTTCCGATGATTCCTTCATAGTTCGTCTTCAGACGGCGGGTGTTAATAAAACGCATTGCAAATGGTCTGGTAAATACAAGCAGTAAAATTGTCACAATAAAAAATGCAACCACCTGTCCGGCAAACGGTACATCCAGAATATTCAGGATCAGTGCCGCCAGCGCACCTCCTGCTCCCCAGATCGTTGTAAGTCCCACCGTTACGATCTCGATCACTAGAAGTACTACCAGAAGAACCAGCCATGCAACAGTTATATAGCTGTCCTGAACTGCTCCCATATTCTTCACTCCTTTCTGCTTACAGATATGGTAGCAGAGTGTCTGTGTCAAATCAATCCCTTCTGCGTGAATGCAGTGATTTCCTGTGCGAATAGGTTACGCTTCATCCTTAATCCGCTTCATATGCGCTTTGATCGTTTGTTCGTAGCCGTTATCGCTCGCTTCATAGAATACGGCATCTTTGATCTCATCCGGCAGATACTGCTGTTTTACATAATGATTCGGATAATCATGCGCGTATTTGTAACCAATTCCATGCCCCAGCTTTGCAGAACCTCTATAATGTGCATCCTGCAAATGCACCGGAACAGTCGTTTTATATTTTTTCACATTGTCCATCGCAGCAAAGACAGCATTACATGCTGAATTACTCTTCGGCGCTGTTGCCACATAAAGAACTGCCTGTGATAAAATGATCTGTGCCTCCGGCATTCCGATTCGCTCCACTGCCTGTGCTGCACTGACTGCAACATTCAGTGCCATCGGATCCGCATTTCCCACATCTTCCGATGCACAGATCATAATCCTGCGGGCAATAAACTTAATGTCTTCTCCGGCATACAGCATCTTTGCCAGATAATATACGGCTGCATCCGGATCAGAACCGCGCATACTTTTAATAAATGCGGATATGGTATCATAATGATTATCTCCTGTCTTATCATATCGCACAACCCGCTTCTGTATACATTCGGATGCAACATCCAGCGTGATATGGATCATTCCATCCTCACTTCTTGGTGTGGTAAGGATACCCAGTTCCACCGCATTAAGCGCAGATCTGGCATCTCCACCGGCAAGGTCTGCCAGGAAATGCAGGGCATCCTCCTCGATCACCGCATGATAGCTTCCCATTCCTTTTTTTTCATCCTGCACCGCTCTCAGAATCAGGGTCTCTACTTCTTCCTGTGAAAGCGGACAAAGTTCAAATACACTGGATCTGGAAAGAAGCGCACCGTTCACCTCAAAGTAAGGATTTTCTGTCGTCGCACCGATCAGAATGATCGTGCCGTCCTCCACAAACGGGAGCAGATAATCCTGCTGTCCTTTATTAAACCGGTGAATCTCATCGATGAAAAGGATTGTCCTTTTCTGGTACATCCCTTTCAGTTCTTTCGCCTTATTCACCACTTCTTCCATATCCTTCTTCCCGGCAACCGTAGCATTGATCTGGGTAAATTCTGCACTTGTAGTATTGGCGATCACCTTTGCAAGCGTAGTCTTTCCGGTTCCCGGAGGTCCGTAAAAAATAACAGAACTCAGTTTATCCGCCTTGATCGCACGGTATAAAAGCTTGTCCTTTCCGATAATGTGCTGCTGTCCAACCACTTCATCCAGAGTCGTCGGACGCAGTCTGGAGGCAAGGGGCGATTCTTTCTCCTTTGTCGTCTCCCGCATATAATCAAATAAATCCATCAAAACCTCTCCTTTAATCCAGCAGCAATTCATCGACTGTCACAAATTCATATCCCTTCGCCTGCATGATATCGATAATGCGAAGTGCCGCCTTTACTGAAGACAGATAACAGTCATGTAATAAAATAATATCATTTTCCTCCGTTTCCGTCACTACTTTATTGACAATTTCTGTCTCGTTATCCGTATTCCAGTCAAGCGGATCCACATTCCATAGCACCGCAATCATGCCGGTATTCTCTTCCATCTCCTTTTTCCAGGCTCCATAGGGCGGTCGCATATATTCCGTCTTTTTTCCGGTAATTTCTTCAATCGCGGTATTGGTCTTTTCGAGTTCGCACTCTGTCATTTCCTGAGACATTTTTGTGAGATCTACATGACTGTAAGTATGATTTCCAATAATATGCCCTTCTTCAGCCTCTCTGCTCACAACTTTCGGATATTTTACTACATTTTCCCCGATCACAAAAAAAGTAACCTTCACATTCCGCCCAGCAAGCCCGTCAAGGAGCACTGGCGTACTGGAAGGATGTGGGCCATCATCAAATGTGAGGGCGATCTTGGGCTTTTCCTGATACTGCTCGTTTGTTCCACCTGCCTCATAGGATACTTCTACCGTTTCATCGTTCATTCTTATCAGTTTGATCTTTCCGTTATCGATCACTCCCCAGGTAAACAGAAGCCATGTAAAGCATAAAAAACTGATTGTTCCATAAAGCAGTCGGTACCACATACGGATATCCCTCTTTTCCCATTCTCTTTTTACTATATGCGGGAGATTCTTTACCTATGTACTCACATTTATGCTTTCTTGCCTCCGGTACTCTTGCATTAAAAAAATATATACAGAACACCAATCTCTTCCTGTTTTCTATACTCAGATCAAAAAAGGGGATATCAACCAGCTTCTGCTGACTCATATCCCCTAAATGATCTACATTGCTTTTTTATAAAGTTCAATGATATCCCTGATCGTAGACTGTCTCGGATTTGCCATGATATTTCCGCTCTTCATGGCATCAGCAGCCATCAGTTCAATCTTATCTTCCGTTACACCAACATCGGCAAGATGCTGCGGAATACCAAGATCACGAAGCAGATCTCTTGCTTCATCTACCAGCATTTCCGGAACAAAATCGATCACCGGGTCTTTTTCTTTGCTGATATAATTGTAGATCTTCTCATAACGTCCATGATCTGCAAGTGCATTATATTCCACAATCGTTGGAAGAAGAATCGCATTTGCCACACCGTGTGCCACATGGAAATAGGCGCTTACCGGATGGCTCATAGCATGGATATTTCCAAGTCTTGCCCATGCAAATGCGATACCTGCGAACATGCTTCCGGAGAGCATGGCTGCCGCCACCTCTTCGTCCTGACGGTTTGCTACGAATCTGCGCAGATTTGCACCGATCAGTTCCATTGCCTTTTCTGCCATTGCATCAGAAAATGGAGATGCATCTCTTGAAGTGTAAGCCTCCCATGCATGGATCAGTGCATCTACGCCACATGCTGCGGCTACCGATGCCGGAGAAGTCATAACAAGCTCCGGATCCAGAAGTGCATAGCTTGGGATCAGCTCATAGCTGAACACAGTCAGCTTATAATTTCTTGCTTCATCGGTAATAACAGAAAATGCCGTCACTTCACTTCCTGTACCTGCAGTTGTCGGGATCGCAATGATCGGAACGATCGGTCCCGGTACCTTGTGTGCACCTTCATAATCTCCGATCTCTCC
>OHYL01000901.1_pt1 | contig 11242 bp, 9 predicted proteins | sample 1580261 | NCBI WGS metagenome assembly OHYL01 (sample SAMEA3882548, study PRJEB24775) | human gut metagenome | biome: human-associated habitat; feature: intestine environment; material: feces | place: Netherlands | collected 2009/2010 | reverse complement strand
CATCATTGAATTCATGGAGCAGGTATGTGCAGAAAATGAAGAGCTTCTACAAGCTAAAAATCTTCAGCTTGTGACAAATCTTCCAGAAAAAGAAATTCATGTATGTTTGGATGGAAATAAGACATATCGTATTTTTGAAAACTTATTTACCAATATTTCTAAGTATGCACTTGAAAACACACGTGTATTCTTGGATGTGAAAGACATTGGTAATTCGGTTGTGATCATAATGAAAAACACTTCGAAAGCACCGCTTGATTTTGATAGTGATATTACCGAACGTTTTGTGCGTGGCGATAAATCAAGGCATGAAGCTGGCAGCGGTCTAGGTCTTGCGATCGTAAAGAGTTTTACAGAAGTACAGAATGGTACATTTATGATTGAAACAGATGGGGATCTCTTCAAATCAATTCTAAGTTTTCATAAATCCTAAAATATGTAGAATTCTACAGAAAAAATGATTGTAGATAAAATAAAGTGGTCAAAAATCCTAAAGTAAAGGATACAGGCCAATGTCATTAAGTTAAGAAATGGCATCTTTTAAGAGGAACACAAAAAATGTGCTCCTCTTTTTTTTTATGGAAAATTTGAATTTTTTTGTTGACATACAGGTTGAAATATGTGGCCTATTATCATTTCTGATAATAGGCCAATTGTTTATAGGTATATGTTTTTGGAGGTACTTATGAACAATTATAAATCGTTAAAAAAGCAGTTAAAATTCTGCATCAAAACCATGAATGATTCTTCTTCACTATTTGTTGTTGATTCAAATAAGGATTTTACACGGAAAAGAAAACATCTTTTTGGAAGCACTCTTTTCAATGTGCTTTTATTAGAGTCCGGATCTTTAAAAGATGAAATGTTTAAATTGTTTGGATATAAACTTGATACACCTACAGCTTCTTCATTTGTACAAGCACGTAGTAAGATTCGTCCAGATGCATTCCGTACATTATTCAATATGTTCAATGAACGAACACAGAAAATCAAGCTTCACAAAGGTTATCGCCTTCTCGCTGTTGATGGTTCTGTTCTGCCTATCAGCAGTGCTATCAAAGATACTAAAACCACTTTTTATAAGGCCAATAATTCGAATAAACCTTTCTCCGCCTATCATCTGAATACAAGCTATGATCTATTGGAATGTACTTATGATGATATTGTTCTTCAAGGAAATGCCGTAATGAATGAAAATGGTGCATTCAATGAAATAGTGGATAGATATGATGGTCCTAAAGCTATTTTCATTGCAGACAGAGGCTATGAATCTATCAATTCTTTTGTGAAAGTAGGTATGAAGAACAATAAGTATTTGATCAGAGTAAAAGATATTCATTCTAGAACAAGCGTACTGCGTAGTTTTGGCCCTTTTCCAAACACAGAATTTGATATGCATGTCCGTCGTACCTTGACTACAAAACAAACGAATGAAATAAAAGCCCATCCTGAAATATATAAGTTTGTCCCTAAGAATCAGAGATTTGATTTTTTTGACGGAAGCCCTTATTTTGATTTTGAATGTCGTGTTGTACGTTTTAAAATAAGTGATGATACTTACGAAAGTATTATTACAAATTTAGATGAATCCGAATTCAATATACAAGATATCAAAGAACTGTACCACCTTCGTTGGGAGATCGAAACAAGCTATCGTGAATTGAAATATCATTTAGATTTAAATACATTGCATTCAAAGAAAAGAATGTTTATAGAGCAGGAAATCTATGCAAAGATGGTTCTATATAATTTCTGCAGCAGAGTAAGTAATAATATAAAAATCAAAGAAAAAGACAGAAAATACGAGTATCAATTAAATTATGTACGTGCTTTTCATATAATACGTAACTACCTAAAAGAAAAAGGTGGAAAGAATCCACCTGATATTGAATCACTGATAGCTAAAGAAATACTGCCAATCCGTCCTAATCGCCAGAATGAACGGAAAGTGAAAGCCAAATCACCGGTATCTTTTAACTATCGATATGATTAACAACTAATATTATATATTTTTTAAAATGTAGTAGCAATACTACAATTTTCGTCGTGCCTTCAAATAAAAATACCATCCAGACAATAGTATCTGGATGGTTCGTCATCTCTTAACTTAATGACATTGGAACTAACTCCTTTTTTCTCTAAAGCAATGAATAAAAATTTTCAAAATTATAATTCAAATAATGAGGATCTAGAATTTTGATTATGTCAAGATAAAATTCACCAAAATGGATCGTTTAATTTTCACCAATTTGGATCGCATTATTTAGTTTTCAAACGAATCCATTACGTCTTTTATTCTGTATGATGGACCTACTATACTGACTATATGCGAATGATGCAGTAGTCGATCAAGTATCGCATTTGCTATTACAGAATCTCTAAATATAGTTGACCATTTAGACAGATTTTTATTTGTTGTGATTATAGTTAATCGTTGTTCATATCGCCTTGATATTAACTGGAAAAACAGATTCGCATCTTCTTTGTCTAAACTGATATATCCAATCTCATCTATTATCAGCAGTTTCTGGCGTGTAAAAGACTTAAGTCTTTGAACCAGTCTGTTCTCAGATTCAGCACGTTTCAATCGAAGCAACAAAAGCCTGATAATTATTTTTATCATTTTTATTCAAAATCATGTTGAAGTCGTTGGTAATTATCAGTATCATAATAATGTTTAAGAGGACGGATAGAAATCGCAAACTTTGGTCGGTTTAGAGGATTTCTATCTTTTTTTATTTACGTCCAATCCCTTCTAAAAATACTGTAACAAAAAAGATAGAGATATTCACTCTAAAAGTGTTTAAAGGTTGATTTGTCCCTATCTAGTTTTATAAATTCTATATTCCGTTTATGCTTATTTTATTGATTTTAAATCATCAATATAAAGACTAACTTCACCACAATAAGGACATACTGCCGCTTTTATTTTTCCTAGATCTTTACTAAAAGTTCCTTGTCCTTTTGAAAGAATAACTGGTGCAACTCCTGCTAAAGCAGCTGAAATTTTTAGCCCATATTCTTCTTTCATTTCACAATTACAACGAATACATTTTCTCATATACTATATATCCTCCATTATTTCATTAATTTTATTATACAGAACAATCATGTTCCTAGTTGAATTACAGAACACAACACACAAATTATAATATTTTTTAAATATCATCTTAGAAAGAACCATATACCTAATAAAATTTGTACCATCCCGATAAAGAAATAGTATTTATCAGTTCTTGACTTTAAAAAGATTGTAATTAACCCTATAAATATCCATACTACTCCCATTAATACATCATCTAAAAGAACTGGCCCTGTAATTTCCATAACAAAAACAACAATTAGTACTAATGAAACGATTAACATTGTACGCCATTTTTCTAATCCAAATTTTTTCATATATCTCCAGCAACTCCTTTCACTCACTAAAAATTATTATATGAGTATAGACTCTGCCTCCATAATTAAATTATTATTTGTCTTTCAGTTTATATTATATCGTTTTATTTACTTAAAATATTAAAATTTTAGCAAAATTTATAAAATCATGTTATACGAATTTTAGTTAGTATTTATTACTGCCTATAATTATTGCTTTTAATGGTTGTTTTACCAGAACCTTAAGGGCTCTAGTTCACTAAAATTTGGCTTCATATTAAAGTCTTTCATTATACTTAAAACACCTATCACCTTCTGTAATTTCTTTTTCATTTGGTTCACCTCCTTTCTAAGAAAGTGTAACCAAAAATAAAAAAATAACTCAATTCAAATCATAAATTCACCATTTTTGGTGAAAACTAAACGATCCAAATTGGTTATCTTTAAATTACCACTATCAAATTTTAATTAATTAATTTATTTATTTAAATTGTTTTTGCTAAGTCTCGGACGTTTACTTTTGAAAAGTTCATGATATAATGAAAGTACTTAAGATGTGTCTTAGGACATGAGAAAAGAGAGGATTGCAGTCCTCTCTTTTTTTTCGTATTCTGCAATGTTTGTTCCTAAGTTATCCTTTCAATTCTCTGATGATTAATAGCACTGCTACTAAACAAAGAAATTCTTGATAATTCATCACTTAAGATGTTACTTAGGACATTGCAGAAACGTTCTCTTTGAAGGTTTGAATTCATAAAGCTAACCTCCGAATAAAATTATAACATAATCTGGTATCTGAAAGCCCTCTAGGTCACGTTATATTATCAATGAGTTTTTGACCCTATAATTTACTAAAAATATAACACCGATTTTTATCGGTGTCCAGTCATGGTCTTGTAGGCATGAAATAAATTATGCATCCAAAAAAGATGGCAAAGAATAAAAATATGAGAGTTTCTTCTAAAATTCCACTACTTGTTTTGTTTCTTTCAGGATGTTCATCCAATTCTTTTAGCTTTTTTTCTATATAATTATTTTCCCATTTATTGATCCATTTATAAAAAAATTTCATTATTAATCACTATCCTCTCCATCATTATCACTACGTAAAAATCACTATACTGTCCATTGGTATCAAATTTTTTTATTCTATAAGTGTTCTTTATACAATAATTCTAACAAGTACGAATTAAAAACACAGTCTATTAGTGATCTAAAATACATGATACAATTTAAAGGTAGTCAATAAGTACGTGTCCTCGTACTTAGCTTTTGCTAAGTCTCGGACGTTTACTTTTAAAAAGTTCATGATATAATTCAAGTAGGCAAAGTTGCAAACAAAAGCCACGTTAAGAAGAACTGAACTAGTCACTCGGTTCTTCTTTTTTTTACATAAAAAAAGAGTGGGTAGTCAATCCACTCAGTTTGTGCTTTTGCTGCCTAGTCATTTCCGTCAAGCCACTTGCAAATGTAGTAGGCGACCACACTTGCTCCGACAGAAACTATAAAGTTGCAAACAAATTCCACGTTCTCACCTCCTTCGCGTTGGTGAGCCTAGGCAACAAAAAGATTATAACATAATCTGGTATCTTAAAAACCCGCTCATATGGACGTTATATTATCAATACATTTTTTTTACCTTTTTTACCAGAAACTTGAAAAACACATAACACACTACTATACTAGGCTTTGTTGGATGAACACAAAAAAGCCCATTATCATCCAACGGAACCTATTCCATGAGCTGGCATTCAACCCTTTCTGTCAGCTCTTTTAAAAAGCAATTTTCTCTTTAAACTGTCTCGCTAAATGGACAGTTTTTTTATTAATAATTAGACAATTGGTACATTATCGAGCCCATGAATCTTTATTAAATCATTCCATTTTATCAGTGAATTAAGTACCACTTTAGAATTTTTCGACACTAAAAAAGACTCCTTTCTAAAGAAATTAAAGAAAAAGTGTGAACACAAGGCTATTTATGCCTTGAAGCTCCACTTTTAGGTCAAGAAAAATGAACAAAAGTTCAGAAATAAAGAAAATACACCCTGAAGGCTATTTATGCCTTCAGGAAGCACTTTTTAAGAAAAACAGAATGAACTTTTTTTGAACAAAGTTCAAAAATCAGACAAAGAAGAAAATCGCAGGATGAAGGCATAAATAGCTTGCAACTACTGGTTGCAAGGCCCTTAAAAGTTCATCGAATCCGATGTGCTTATCCTGATGACTTTTAGAAGCGTATTTTGTTCACTAAAATAGCGGATAAAAGTCCAACAAAAAAGTGCTTCGATTGAACCACAGAAGCACATAATAAGAAAACTAATCAAGGATGACAAACAAGAATGATATTTAATTTTCGAGTACATTAACGTACCAAAAAAAATATCAGGAATTGTTTGGATCCACAGAAATTAAGTACCTTAATTTCTATCTAAAACCAGCCTGCTAGAAAATAAAAAAAGGTACAATGTTGTACCAACGTGAGACAGAAAATCAGTCTTGGCATTTACCTGTTCATGTACTTTTTTTGATCACTGTTGAAGTGTTCATGGTCTGTCTTTGGACATCCAAAGACGTTGCTTGCTACAACTGTAGACATTGATTTTACGAAGGGGTTTGGGGACGAAAGTCCTCAAAAAATAAAATGTATGCACAATACATTTTGACTTTGTATGCACAGGTATCGCAAGGGCTTTGTATGCACAAAGTCCTTAGGGGATTCCAGTGTATGCACAAAGTCCTTGCTTGCTATTTTTAAAACCCCAAAAATGACCTAAAATCGCTGTTTTTGAAGAAAATGGCATTTTTACTAATTTTGCGTTTTTTTATTGTGTCTAAAATTCATTTTTAAAGTGCATTTTTAAATTAAAAATATTGATCTAAAAAAATTATTTTTGCATTTATTAAGTGCTCATTTTTTTCAAAAGTGAGTGCTTAAAATTTTTATTTTTGCCATTTTTTTGTGTCAAAAGTTCAATTTTAAAATCCATTTTTAATTAAAAATTGTTGATCTAAAAAAATTTTTTTTGCATTTATTTAGTGCTCAATTTTTTCAAAAGTGAGTGCTTAAAATTTTTATTTTCGTCATTTTAATGTAACGAAAAATTAAAAATCAGTGTTCGCTTTAAACACTGATTGTGTGCAATAAAGTCAGTTTATTTGGAAAATAAACGTGCAAAGAAACCTTTATTTTTTTCTTTTTCTAATTCATTTTTTAACTTTTCTATCTCATTTAACTGCTCTTTTTTTTCTCGATCCAGTTGTTCTTTTAGTATATTTATTTGTTCCGATGTATTTTCTGTTTCAGTTGTTGGTTCTCTGTGTTCTAATAATTGTATCTTTTGTTCTGCCATGGCATGTAGTTTCTGTTGCTGGTCTAATAGTTTCTGGTTTTCTTCGAGTCTTTTATTTAATTCTTCAATCTGTTTGTTTTTTATTTTCAACTCATTTTTTAGCATTTCAGACTGATTCAAAAGCACATCAACAACTGCGTCATTTACTGTTTCTAACTGTAAACTGGTTGACGGTTTGGTTGACGGTTTGGTTGACGGTTGTTTCTCAGAAAAAGCTGATTTTATCATGTTTTCTTGCTCTTTTTCTACCATCAACTGGTTGTCGATTTTCGTCAACTTAGACCGTAAACCTAGGTTGTCGATTCGTTTAAATACAGCCTGTTTGCTAATGCCTAATTCATCAGCTATTTGTTTGATTGTTTTTGCCATGAAATCATCCTTTCCACCACTTATATACAGTCGGTTTTGTCAAACCTGTATCACGAATACAATCTGCTTTTTTCCCGTCCGGATGTTCTAATCTCCATTTTTGAACTATATCTTTTTTTGGCTTTCTACCATTTCCATCTCTCCAATTAGGATTATTTATATCACGAATAGCACGTGCACCCATTAAATGTTTTTCCTGTGTTCTTCCATTTCGCTTATTAGGTACTAATGTTATTCCTGTTTTTGCTGAAATAAAGTCGATTCTTCGCCGATATGCCTGTTCATCCGCATTATGATACGTTCTCAACGCACAAAGAATATCGTATTCCGTAAAATGATTTTTATCGTCCTCAGTCAACATCTCAAACTTTTCTGCAACCATTCGACAGTCTTTTTCTACCTGTTCTGGTTCAATATTGCATTGAACAGCTAAACTGCATAGATTTTCAAGACAATTATATCTTCTGCCTACAACTGCACCATCAAGTATTTTATTGATCCAATCATAATAAATCGGCTTGTAGCGGTTAAAATAACCTCTATCTTTACCTTCTTCAATCCTTCTTTTATACCATTCAGGATATTTCTCCTTAGCTTCCTCTAAACTACAATTCGATTTATAAACACTATCCAACTTCTTATCGTCTGGTAAAAAAGAATTCATATACTCTATCATGACCTTATCACCGCATTTAAACGCCATTGCATAAGAATTTCCTTTTGTTTTACTACCTACACATCTAAATGCCTGTGTGATGCTCTCATACTCGATTTTGTTATAAGCAGTTGTAATATATTTTGTCCATAATCTAGGTGTTAAATACTTCTTAGCTTCTGTTAATTTATCGAAAATATTCTGCCACAATGGTATAGGTCTCTCGAAAACATAGTATAAATGCAGGCCATTCCCTGAACATACAATGTAAGTTGGTTTCGGTACAGGCATTAACTCTCTTTCCCAGCTATAAATCAATTCATTTAAACCACCATCAGGTCTTATATAGTCTACCTCAATACATAAAGCATACATATAACGCGCATTTTTATTGATTCTTGCTCTTCCAGCATAACTAACAGGAGCTATAATACAAAAATTCTCCGAATTATCGATTAAATCATACAATTCATAATTCCCTTTAGTTATCGTATATCTTTTACCAACGTACTTTTCATTTCCCTTAGAATCAAGAACAACATTCCCTTCTTCATCCAATTTCTTAACTCTTTCTATGGCAATTCCACCATATTCTCCCGTTTTATAATCCTCTGGTACACAGCTTTCTTCTAAATCTTCTCCGAATATATCATCATAAAAATCAATAGCACTTACACTCTCATACCCTTTATTGTTCAATTCTAAAGCCCACTTAGGCAACTCCATATTCCATGCTTCTGGATCTCTAATGTAAGCATCAAAAGTTAATTTACTATATCCCATTTTAACACCTCAAAATCACCCCAAAAAACATAAGGGGGGCGTATATTAACAATATATTTTTTTTACCTTTTCAATATAAATATATCACTCCTTATCAGGAGTGTCTATCTCTATGTCACGTTATATTATCAATATAGTTATTTTACCTTTTTACACAAAAAATATAACACGAATTTAGCTCCGTGTTCAAGCTAATTTTTACTCTAGCAAACAAAGGCAATGTATTGGATTTATAGTACCAGACATACTTACTCCTTTCTAGCCTTCGGCAACCCGACAACAGAACCCTTAAGGTGGTGCTTACGCTCTTTCTCATATAAAATTATTATGAATCGTTGTGTTAGCGCTTTCAGCTTGTTATAATTTTTTTAAAGGAAAGGAGTATGCTTATTGGAAAACAACACTTCAAGCATGTTAAAATCCTATGAAGTTTTCTCACATATTTTGGTTCATACTAGTATTGATATGGAATATTGAAACCATTATAGATTTAATAAATCATACTTTCTCATTCGATTTATTTAATTGCTTTATCTCAATACTTGGAATATTTGTTCTAATATACCAAACAAAGCTTTTATTTGAAGATATAAAAGACAAACAAGAAAAAAAGGAGAACTAACTCCAATGTCATTAAGTTAAGAAATGGCATCTTTTAAGAGGAACACAAAAAATGTGCTCCTCTTTTTTTTTATGGAAAATTTGAATTTTTTTGTTGACATACAGGTTGAAATATGTGGCCTATTATCATTTCTGATAATAGGCCAATTGTTTATAGGTATATGTTTTTGGAGGTACTTATGAACAATTATAAATCGTTAAAAAAGCAGTTAAAATTCTGCATCAAAACCATGAATGATTCTTCTTCACTATTTGTTGTTGATTCAAATAAGGATTTTACACGGAAAAGAAAACATCTTTTTGGAAGCACTCTTTTCAATGTGCTTTTATTAGAGTCCGGATCTTTAAAAGATGAAATGTTTAAATTGTTTGGATATAAACTTGATACACCTACAGCTTCTTCATTTGTACAAGCACGTAGTAAGATTCGTCCAGATGCATTCCGTACATTATTCAATATGTTCAATGAACGAACACAGAAAATCAAGCTTCACAAAGGTTATCGCCTTCTCGCTGTTGATGGTTCTGTTCTGCCTATCAGCAGTGCTATCAAAGATACTAAAACCACTTTTTATAAGGCCAATAATTCGAATAAACCTTTCTCCGCCTATCATCTGAATACAAGCTATGATCTATTGGAATGTACTTATGATGATATTGTTCTTCAAGGAAATGCCGTAATGAATGAAAATGGTGCATTCAATGAAATAGTGGATAGATATGATGGTCCTAAAGCTATTTTCATTGCAGACAGAGGCTATGAATCTATCAATTCTTTTGTGAAAGTAGGTATGAAGAACAATAAGTATTTGATCAGAGTAAAAGATATTCATTCTAGAACAAGCGTACTGCGTAGTTTTGGCCCTTTTCCAAACACAGAATTTGATATGCATGTCCGTCGTACCTTGACTACAAAACAAACGAATGAAATAAAAGCCCATCCTGAAATATATAAGTTTGTCCCTAAGAATCAGAGATTTGATTTTTTTGACGGAAGCCCTTATTTTGATTTTGAATGTCGTGTTGTACGTTTTAAAATAAGTGATGATACTTACGAAAGTATTATTACAAATTTAGATGAATCCGAATTCAATATACAAGATATCAAAGAACTGTACCACCTTCGTTGGGAGATCGAAACAAGCTATCGTGAATTGAAATATCATTTAGATTTAAATACATTGCATTCAAAGAAAAGAATGTTTATAGAGCAGGAAATCTATGCAAAGATGGTTCTATATAATTTCTGCAGCAGAGTAAGTAATAATATAAAAATCAAAGAAAAAGACAGAAAATACGAGTATCAATTAAATTATGTACGTGCTTTTCATATAATACGTAACTACCTAAAAGAAAAAGGTGGAAAGAATCCACCTGATATTGAATCACTGATAGCTAAAGAAATACTGCCAATCCGTCCTAATCGCCAGAATGAACGGAAAGTGAAAGCCAAATCACCGGTATCTTTCAACTATCGATATGATTAACACCTAATATTATATATTTTTTAAAATGTAGTAGCAATACTACAATTTTCGTCGTGCTTTCAAATAAAAACACCATCCAGACAATAGTATCTGGATGGTTCGTCATTTCTTAACTTAATGACATTGCAAATAAGTCCCTTTTTTTCCAACGAATCAACACTTCTAGAAATCAGAGTCTTTGAAACGCCTAACACCACTTTTAATTCCGTATTTGTTGTAATAGTTGAATTATTCTTTAAAACAATCAAGATAGATATTTCATTTGGTGAAAAATTAAATTCTTGAAAACTATCTTTTATTTTTTTTGCATAATAATCCCTCATTTGATTGGATATACGCAAAAACTCCTCAATCGTAAACATATTATCGCTCCAGTCTCAACAGAACAATTCTAAGCGCTAAAATAGGGTGTGTCAAACATTGCCCCATTTTTCTAATACTTCTCCTACATAATATAGAGAACCACATAATAAACTGTCTTCTTTTGTATCTAAAAGTCTTGAGATCAACTCATCCACTGTAATAATAGGATACCCTAATTTTTCTAATGGATATAGACGAGCACTCGATATTTCTACTAATGTAATGTCTTTACT
>OHYL01000897.1_pt1 | contig 11275 bp, 12 predicted proteins | sample 1580261 | NCBI WGS metagenome assembly OHYL01 (sample SAMEA3882548, study PRJEB24775) | human gut metagenome | biome: human-associated habitat; feature: intestine environment; material: feces | place: Netherlands | collected 2009/2010 | reverse complement strand
AGCCGGGAATATACAAAACGAATTTCCGAAACAGAGAGCGAAAAGCGAGTTGCATATGAAGTCTCAATCAATAGCATGCGAAAAGAAGAAGTAGAACAGCCTGAAGAGGGTGAAAAAGCGGGAGAAACTGCAGAGTAATTTTATAGCCATTGCTGCGAATATGATACAAAAGGATCGATCACAAAAGACCGGTCTTTTTTGTATGTTAAGAGGAAAAAGAAAATGAGTGACTTATCACTTGAAAGTTTGAGAGAAGAATTCATGGGGATTGGAATTGAAGAAAAGTATCATATGATCATGCAAAAACTGCAGATGCTGTTACAGCAGAAGCTTCGTATTCATGCGGACGAAACGCAGATTATTGTAGGAACAATAGCTACTATATTGTTTATTTGGTTCGTCTTACATTTAATGAAAAGATCTCCGTTTAAATATCCGTACATGAAAATTGACGTTGATACAATCAGTGATGAAGTAAAGAACTGGGATGATGTTATTGTGGATTTGTTCGAGCAAGGAAAATATGAGGAAATTGAAAAACATGAGCAAATGGTGCAGACATGGAAAGAAAAGTGTGAGGGAAAAATAGCAAAAAGTGTTTTCCGTAAAAAGCGAAGACAGCAGTATGCGAAAAGCTGTGATGACAAGCATGCGTACAGATTTGTTCTACATGTAAATGGAAACATTCCTGTGAAATTACAGAAAAAATATGAAACCAGTTTTGTACATGTTAAGTATCTTTATATGCTGGCAAGTGGAATGCTGAATAAATAGGAACATTGTATGTTGGAGTAACGCCCGTAATCGAGTGCTAATGGGAGATAATTGGGTTTTTACTCGATTATGGGCGATATTTCACTCGATTACGGACGGTATTGAGTGACATGGAATCTTGTTTGACTTTTTTATTCTGGATTGCTCAAATAAGCGGTAAAAAGCTTTTTCACCCTAGAAAATTATGATGTATTTAAGTTTGATATACTGTAATCGCAGCAGAGGTAATGAAATTGCTTTTGATATCCACAGTTTGGGAATACCGCGGAAGCCTCTGCTATTAAGAAGATGACGCAGGAATGAAAAATATTCCTTCTTATTATATGCTTTCGGGTGGAGTCACATCCGCCGCGACAAATGTAGACTGATTTTTCAAGAATCGTTACGAAAATTTGATGGTGGTTGGTAAAATTTGAAGAAAATCCCGTGGTTAAGCGGTTTTTCGAGAATTGATGAGCTGAAGATTGGCTTAAAACCGTGGGTTTGATAGTAACATATAATGTTTTGAAATAGTAATAATTGAGTTTTTACTCGATTGTGGGCGTTGTTTGATAGTAACATATGATGTTTTGAAGTGTAAAAGGGAGGAACATTTATGCAAAAAAATGATGGAAAATTGAAAGATTTATGTGATGAAAATAGCACTGATATTGTGAAAAAAGCGGCAGAGCTTTTGTATGATTTAATAAATCATTCGTATAAGACGTCTAAGGCGCCGTTGACGGTTGAGATTAATGGAGATAATCAAGATATCCGGGACTTTTATAGGAATTGTTGTGACCAGATGAAACAGATTTCCAAAGCAGGGCAAAAGGCCGACTTTCTGCAAATGGCTGTCCTGGAGGATACCTGGAATAAGGTAATACCACTCATTCTTGTTCCACTTCGGGAAATGTTGTCCGGTGACATGAAACAACTGGAAAATGCGCAGAAGCTGCAAGAACTGTTTGCTGCAGACGAAACGAAGGCTGAATGGAAAAAGAAAGCCGAACTTTATGTGATAATGTTAAAGAAAATGCATTTTGACGCAAAAATTGAGGATTTTAAAAACCTGACAGAGATCATCGATCCGTTGCTTGACGGATTGACAACCTATGATAATGAGTATAGACGAAAAAACATTTACCAGTTACGGAAAGGAGAAAGAAATTCTGAGGATCCAGCAATTATGACAGAAGTATGCAAATTCGGTACAGAAAAAGAATTTGGAGATGCTGTTATGAATTCGGATAAAAGTTGTGTCATTGCATTTGGCGCAATTGAAAAGAAAGAAGCTGTGTACATGAATCACCGGCGAAAATGGCTTGATGGAATGTGGGATGAAAGACATAGGAATATCATGGAACATAAGCGATTGACAGAAGAAGAGACGGCTGAAGGAATCGCAAAACGAAGCATCTGGCTTGCAGTGAAAAATGGCGAAAATCTTTGGATGTATGAAATGCCGATAATGACCAATTATGGAAACATAAAAAAGTATTACTACGGAAAGCGAAGCAGCTATGCACCATGGAATATCTTTTTTACAGAGTTTTCAGGCGAAGCTGCCGACACGACCTTTTTGAGTGTTGTGAAAAAAGGATACCGTCTAAATGAGCTTATGGATGCACAGCAGCAGGCTTGGCTACCGGTATTTTTGAATGAAACAATACAGTTGTTTTTCAAAGATGAAAGTTTTACTTGTAAAGAAATGTACTTCCCGGAAGAGTGCAGCGCGACAGTAAATGGCACAGAATTGATGCTTCCTGGTGTCGCACTTCCGGCTGTCAGGTCTATCAATTATCGGGTGAAAACGCCTGAAGAGGTATATCCGGAAAATAAAGATTTGCTAGAGATGTTTCACGTCACAATTGATGATCTTAAGGATGTTCCTCTTGTATGGGAAGCTGAACTGGTAAGTAAAAATGACTATTATAACCATATGAATGAAGCCGTAGAAGCAGCATATTGTAAAATTATTTCCGAACGTGTAGCTGACTATGTGTGGGAAAATGTATGGGATGCCAGAGTTATGTTTTCTAATCTGTTCGACCTTTATCATGCAGATATCGTAAAAAGAGCAGCCGCAGGTGAATTTGATGATTTCGCAACGGTCAATATTGACGGGGAGCCTGAGCTAGATAAAGACGGGAAGCCGAAGATGAAACTTGAACATTCATGGTCTACTGAATTAGTCCTGATAAAACATCATACATCCTCATATGACGGCTATTCTTACGGAAATAAATACACAACTATGGCGACAAGCGTATTTTGGCTTGGCGAAAAAACCGTACAGAAGAAGCCTCCGGTTGTTTTAAAAATTACGCCAGTTACGACTGCGGATTATAAAAAAATATTTGGAAAATATTTGAAAGAGGAAGAATCTTTCCCGGAACTGATTGAAAAATTAGATGTAATTAAAGGGTTTGAATATCAGAAACGTTTGAGCGACAAATTTGCGTATAGAAGAAAAGAAAATTTGTTTGATTATAATGGAAACAAAAACAGAAGTACATTTGTTCCATGTCTTGCAAGAATGAATATCTGTATGCGGAAAGGAGAATGGAATGCACTGATGAATAAGAACAAAGAACGGTATGTGCGTCGTGAGTTCAAAAAAGAGTTATCGTAATCGTCACTTGGTGGCCCCGCAGCGTGTGGAAGAAGAGACACTTGGATTTATTTCCAGGTGTCTTTTTTGTCTGCGAAAAAATGAATAAATTGAAGAATGATAACATGAATACAGAAACGAAAGGGGCGTGGAAAATAGGATGACAAACAGGGAATATATGATCAATTTACTTCTGGATGGCTTGGAAGAGGATGGAAATACCTTGGAGAGGGTAAGCTTCGACGATTGCGGAGCCAGTGAGGAAAGCATGATTTATTACAATATCAATTGCCCATACAAGGAATTTGATGAAAGATGTCACTGCAGAGGAAAAAGAATCAATCGCGAAATATGCACAGCCTGTAAATGGGAATGGTTGGATCAACCGGTAGATGAATAGTAGACGAAAGACACATATATGATTTCAGGCGGAGTTACATCTGCCACGGTAATACCAGCTCCGGCTGTTATTATATACCAAACCTTTCAGACGAAGGACCAGCTGTAATGGCTGGTCTTTTGCTGTTCCCAAAATATAATTCTGCCTATTCTTCCAGATTCATGGTGAAAGTATAAGAATAGGAGGAACCCATATGGCGAAAGTACAGAAGAAGGCTTCGAGGAAGAACACTCCAAAGTTGAAGTCTGACTCAAAAAATGTTAAAATCAAAAGAAAGGGCAGCGATAAGCCATTCGACCGGACTTTTCGGACAATGGCAGAGAAGATGCCGGAACTGCTGATCCCATTGATCAACGAAGTATTTGGTACAGATTATCCGTTGGATGAAGAGGTCGTGCAGCTTCGCAATGAACATCAAAAGGATAAGGATAGTATCACGACTGATTCCTTTATCCGGATCCGTAATACCATGTATCACATTGAATGCCAAAGCGTAAATGATAATACGATGGCAATCCGGATGTTCGAGTATGACGCAATGATTGCAATCGAGAATGCTGTGGCAAAGGAGAAGGGAATTTATAAGGTATTCATGCCGAAATCCTGCGTACTGTATGTCCGTGCGAATGAGACAACACCAAAGGATCATCAGGTGATTGTTGTATTTCCGGATGGAAGTGAACATACATACCAGATCCCATGCATCCGCTGTGATGAATATTCCGTAGAGGAAATATTCACGAAGAAACTGCTGTTTTTCCTGCCATATTATATGGCAAGATACCAGAACCTGAAAGCAGCAGATAACCGGAAAATACAGCTGCTCTTAGACGAAGTGCAGGATATTTCAGACAGACTTTCAGCGGTTGCAGAAGATGACCAGAAGAAAAGACTGGTGATAGATCTCACGAAGTTAATCGTGCAGCTGTCGGATTACATTTTTGAGAAAGAGGCAACGATTAAGGAAGGAGTGGAAAACATTATGTTGAACAAACCTTATATGTTGGAAAGTGAAAGGCTGCATTTGAAGGGTAAAAAAGAAGGCCGTACAGAAGAAAGACATGATATGATTAAGAATGCTTTAAAGCGCGGAACGACCCCAGAACAGCTCATTCACTTAATGGGATTTGAGAAGAAAGAAATCCTTGAATGCCAGAAAGAACTGGAAACTACAAAATAGTCAAGCAGAAAGAGATTCCCTTGTGGAGTCTCTTTTTTCGCCCTAGAAAATTGCACCTCAATTGGATTTGGTATACTGTAATCACAGCAGAGGTGATGCATTTGCTTTTGATATCCGCAGTTTGGGAAGACTGCTGAAGGTCTCTGCTGTTAATGAGACGACGCAGGAATATATTGTTCCTTCTATTATATGATTTCAGGCGGAGTTACATCCGCCACGGTAATACCAGCTTCGGCTGTTATTATAATATTTTCTCTTTTTCATAGATTAACATGAGACCGGTCCAATGTGACCGGTCTTATGCTGTGCGGTAAGTATAATTCTGCTTATTCTTTCAGATCATCTGGAGTCTGAAAATTCCATATTGGAAATGTATGGAATAAAATGAGAAAGGAATGAGGATATGGCTATAATTTTGGTGAGTATATTAACTACGTTTGTGGTTATACCGGTTTTATTATTTGTAGGTATTATTTTCTTTTGCTATGCAATTTTTGCATATGTGATGTTCAGCAAAGGGCTGAAATGGTTTTTATTAAGAGATAATATACCGTCACGATGGTATTGGTTCCCTCTGTATAATTTATATTTGATGGGGAGGGTTGTCCAATATGAGGTCGGATATCAAAGCTGGCTTCTGGAAAACGCAAAATATATTCTTCCGGTTGGATGGACAATACTGCAGTTTATCAATGGGAAATGGATCATCTTCTTTTCCGCTGTCTATTTATTTTACAAAGTATATTGCTATTATCAGTTTGGGAAAAGATATAAATATGGTGGAATAATGGCGATTTTATCCGTATTTAATTTGCAGGGGATTGGATTATTGTGGATTTCAAAGATTGAGAATAATGCATGCGTATCATAAGTTCAATTAAGATCTAAGATAGCAAGCGTGAATTCTCGGTAATTCAATTGCCGAGTAGTTCACTTGTAATCACCACAGTTAGTGGTTCCACAGAAGCAGTTTAAAATAATTGGAAAAGCAAATTCAGCTGGTGCGCCAAGAATTAACGGGAAAAATATGTATGCGCGAATTTTAATTCAAAAGATAATTTAAAGGAGTTTAAGCTATGCAACGGGGCGAAAAAGAATTATGTTGTTTGGAAAAAGTAAAAAAGCAAATCAGATTTGAGGATTGTATGGGAATGACAAATAAAGACTGGGAAGAAATTCAAAAATATTTAAAAACAGCAGTACCAAATGAGCAAAGAAATAATTTTCCGGATTTTATTTTCGACAATGGGTTTATTGAACATTTTCAAGTTACATCATCAAAAACAACAAAAAAAGGTTCGAAACATCTTAAGAATATTAAACATTATAAAGATGAAACTGACATTAAATTCAAACAAATTAAAAAAGAATGGGAAGACAATCCTATAATGTATGAAGAACGGATAGCAACTCAGGAATATTTATATAAAGAACACAATTATGAGTATTTAAAGCAATCAATCGAACAATGCTTTCAAAACCATGTAAATAGTTTAGATAAATATGAAGGTAAAAAAGAAAATGGTATCTTTCTTATAGAATATATGGATTGTGCTGTTTCTATGGTGCCAAATTATAATGATGAAATTTATAAAAAGATAAATAATGGAGATTTAAAGATAGAAAGAAAAATTAATGGTTACTCTCCGATTTATGATAAAAAAATGCTTGGATATTTCGAGCAATTTAAAAACAAAATCAAGTATATCGTCTGGGTAAATAAGTCTTCTCGCCGTATTAAAGGATATACTGGTGTGATGCAATCGTATTGTGAATATTATGATGATGTAAAGGTCATAAAAGTAAATAATATATCAGATATGTTAGCGGATATGCCAGTTGATTATGAAACGCATCCGGAAGTTGTTATATATCAAAGTAGATTGTATGGATATTCCATACCAATTCAATAAATGTATAGTATCAAAGATGGTATTGAATTAATAGCAACTATAGTGCGGTATATTTCATCTATATCGAAATTCTGGAAATCACAATCGGTTGGTGGAGATATAGATCTTATGTGTTGCGATAAGAAAACTAAATCTGGATGGATAGAATATGGACAATATATTCCAATTATTGAAAAGGGAAAGGTTACATAATTTAATTGAAGAAATAAAAGAGAGGATGTATTTAAGATGAGTGTAAATCTTGATTTGAATGAAGCATTAAATTCAGCTATTAAAATATATAATGATAAAAAAATAACAATTCATCAAGAAGGTAAAGAGTTCCCGTATATAACAATTAAAGATGATCCGAGCGGAAACATTAAGTATTGTGCAGTATGCTTTGGTTATGAAGGGAAATTGGTACCTCTTTATAATGATATTTGTGTTATTTGCGCTAAAAGGCGGCATTAAAAGGAGGAGATAAGGCATGTTAAAAATAACTCCACTAGACATAACAATCCGTGATCTCACGGAAAACTACAAAGATGATGGTGATGGCGGTGTGTACGGGTACAACGATCACCTGAATCAGACCGGAGTATCAGCGGGAATTCATATATCGCGACAAGGAAAGGAATGCGGTTATCGACAGTGTTATGAAGGAAAGACCGTTGTCTGTTATGTATTGGGACAAGATCGGCCCAGATGTATATCAAGTACTTGACGGACAGCAGCGAACGATCAGTATTGCTCAGTATATAAACCGTGATTTTCCAGTTAAAGTCAATGGAAATGATAAGTTTTTTCATAACCTGACGCAGGAAGAGAAGGATAAAATCCTTGAGTATAAACTGATGGTATTTGCATGTGAGGGATCATCCGAAGAAAAACTGGAATGGTTCAAAACTATCAATATTGCAGGACAAACTTTAACAAATCAGGAACTGCTGAATGCAACCTATACCGGCCCGTGGCTTGCAGATGCAAAAATTACTTTTCAAAAAGAAACTGTGTTGCCGGTCAGATGGCAGACGGATATATCAAAGGTAATCCGATCCGGCAGGATTATCTCGAAAAGGCATTATCATGGATCGCAGACCGGGATGGATTAGAATCCGGACAGATGTATATGGCAATTCACCAACATGATCAGGACGCAAACGAATTATGGCTATATTTCCAGGAAGTGATCAGCTGGGCAAAAAGACTCTTCCCGGAAAAGCAGAAGAAGCTAACAGAATCCCAAGAGTGGGGAATTTTATATAACAAATACCACGTAAAAGCTTATAACAGCAATACTCTGGCAGCGGAAATAAAGAAATTGATGTTAGATGATGACGTGACAAAGAAACCGGGAATTATCCCATATTTGTTGTCAGACAGGACAAAAAATGATGAAAAATATCTCTCTATCCGTGCATTTACGACGGCACAGAAACTCAGGGCTTACGAAAGACAAGGACATAAGTGCCCGTTCTGCCTGAAAAATGGAATTGATACAGAATACGCTTTCGAGGAAATGCAGGGTGATCATATCATTCCATGGAGCCAGGGCGGAAGAACGGTGGACGATAATCTGCAGATGCTGTGTCAGAAATGCAATAACAGTAAGGGAAATGTGTAAGGTGATGGCGAAGGCTGCTCAGTAATGGGTGGTCTTCCTTTTGTTAATTCTTCCATATTAGAATATAGAAGAGAGATGGTGATATGAAAAATACCTATGTGGTTTGAGAATGATGCAGGTACATCATAAGTTCAAAAAAGATTTAATCGTAATCGCCACTTTGAGTGGCTCCACAGCGTATGGCAGGAAAAAAGAGATTTCTTAGCAAGGGGTCTCTTTCTTTTTGTGAGAAATAATGAAGTTGGACGGTGGTATTTTTCTTTGCATTCTTTGAAAATTCATATTCTTTATAGAAGCAGAAATTATATGAAGATTGAGTATTTTTATAAGAGGTGATTAGTTACATGAATAAAGAAGATTGTAAGTGTCCGATTTGTGGACAAGAAGCAAAGGTGGATAGAATAACACAGTCTAAAAATAATAAATTTCTTGAAAAAGAAAGCTATTGTATATTCGAATGCGATATTTGCGGGATGTTTTATACAAAATATTTGTATGAAAATGATCTGGAGCATGAGAAAATAGATTTTGGTTGTAATAAAAACCAACTTGCTTTTTATATGGCACATCATACTGCATTATCTACTAACAACCGTAAATATATGTTTGTTATTAACAATAAAGAACTTTACGAAAAATTGGTTTTGGAAAGACAAGGTATTAAAAGAAATAATCCTGCATTTCAGTATCAACGATCTCTAAAATACGTTGATCCATTGGAATTGGAAAATTGGTGTCCAACAACTTTTAAAGAGAGAATGAATACTATTCTTTTATATTTTTATGAAAATCAGCAATATATTGGAGTTTCTGTTTTGGTATCAAAGGAAAAACTTGAATCATTGATATTAGCAGAAAGGTATTTTGTAGATACAATTAGCAATGAGAGATTGTGGATTGAACAAAAAACAGAGGATATTAGTAAAAGTGTAGAGTATATATTAAACTATATAAAGAGCAAAAATTATATTTCCGTTTCGTGTTTTGATGAGGACACATATGAAGTCCAGCTTACACCAGAAGGATTATCTAAAATAGATGATATACAAGAGCATCGCGAGGCAAATAAAAAAATATTTGTTGCAATGAAGTTTGGAGAAGAAACAACCGATTTGAGAGAGGCAATAAGAAAGGGAATAAGATTAGCTGGGTATAGTGAGGTGATTGTTGATGAAATTGAACATAATAATTACATTCCGCCAGAAATATTACATCAAATAAGAGAATGTCAAATTATGATTGCTGAATTATCTTATAATAATGGAGGAGTGTATTTTGAGGAAGGATATGCTATGGGAAGAGGAAAAGAAGTTATACAACTTTGTAAAAGAACGGAAGATAATGAATCCAAATTACACTTCGATGTTTTACAAAAAAATACAATTTTTTGGGAAGATTTGAGTGAAATACCGGAATTATTAAGAAAAAGAATTATAGCAACGACAAATTCGATGGAAAACAGAGTAAAAGGATAAAGTATGTTAAAAATTTTTAAAAAAAGATGCCCCGCTGAAACAACCGGCGTGATCGTGAAAAAGAAGTGGAATGGTGATCTATGGTTTCTGACCGTAGAATACATAGTAAATGGTAAAAAGTACCGAGGCTCAATAGTAATATAAGCAAGATGTTTTACGATACAAATGGAAGGAGGAATAAGAATGGATGTCCGTATCAATACCTGTTATGTTGTAAAGATCCAGAATCAGTTGGATGCAGTGCCGGACAAGAAGACAGGGAAGCTGGAAGTATATGGCAAGCGAATGATTGATGACCGCCTGATGCGTCAGACGGCAGATCTGTGCCTGGAAGCACTAAAGTTCTGTATCCATGTGATCCAGGAAGAATGGAATCTGATCATGGCATCCGATCCGAAGCTCCGGAAACGTAAGGTTGATACTCTGATCCATGCAACCAAAACAGAGCGACCGAAATATCCAGAATTTGACCTCTGCTTTCCAAACCTGCCTGCTTATACCAGACGGGCCATCCTTGCGGATGCGTTTGGTATGGTAAAGTCCTACCGTTCCAATCACAAGAATTGGGAAGCGTTATCTCCTTCTGAGCGTGGAATGGAACCAAGACTTGGAATCCCGTCCCGTTATGAACTGACCTTCTATGATCAGGAACGCAAGATGAGCTGCCTGGCAGATGGTCAGATCGGACTAAAGCTTTACAATGGACATACATGGGACTGGTATTATTTCCAGATCAGCAAGGCAGATGCAGAATACCTTTGGTCTCTTTGCAGGACACGGAAAATGCTCTCACCGGTTGTCAATAAAGTCCGTGGAAGATACCGGATCCGTTTTGCGTTTCAGGAAAACCGTGAACTTGTCCAAAAGGAAAATCCGCTTGCTTACCGGATCCTTGCCGTAGACCTTGGGATCAATGCAGCTGCATCCTGGTGCGTCATGGAGGCAGATGGTACTGTCCATGCGAAAGGTGTGATCCACCTTCCATGTGAAGAAGACCGTCTCAATCACATGATCAACCGGAAGCGGATGTATCAGCAGGCAGGAAAGAAAAGCCGGTGTGTCTACCGCTGGGTAACGGAAGCAAACCGGCAGTTATCCATTCAGACAGCAAAGGCACTGATTGATCTTGCGGTCTTATACAATGTGGACTGTATTGTGTTTGAACACCTTGACTCCAAAGGAAAGATCCGGGGCAGAAAATACCGGGAACGAATCCATCTGTGGCGAAAGAATGACGTCCAGAAAAGGGTAGAGCTGCAGGCGCACCGCTTAGGTATGCGGATCTCCCGTGTCTGCGCCTGGGGAACTTCCAAGTATGCGTTTGACGGTTCCGG
>OHYL01000896.1_pt1 | contig 11284 bp, 10 predicted proteins | sample 1580261 | NCBI WGS metagenome assembly OHYL01 (sample SAMEA3882548, study PRJEB24775) | human gut metagenome | biome: human-associated habitat; feature: intestine environment; material: feces | place: Netherlands | collected 2009/2010 | reverse complement strand
TGTCCACAACATCGTTCCGCCCGGAAAAGCTGCTGTTCAACTCGTTCAGGATTCGGGCGAAGTTTGTCATACGCACAGGCACTTCCTGCTCCATCAGAGCGTTTGCAATGCACCCGGCAAGGAAACTTTTGCCGGTGCCTACACCGCCCCAGAGAAGAAGTCCTAGGTTCTCTGTACGCATGGTCTGCCACTGCTCCACATAGCGATGTGCATGGTGCATCTGTGGGCTGCAGCCATTGTCGTTTTCAAAGGTCCAGTCCAGCATTGCCGGGTCGGAAAATCCCTCAGCTTTCAGCCGCCGCACACGGTCAAGGTGCTTTTGCTGGCTGATAAGGGTTTCTTGTTTTTCTCTTTCCGTGCGCTGGCAGATGCATTCGACGGGATGCTTGTTCTTGCCCATCAAAGCGATGCCCTTTGCAAAGAATGCTTCTTTTGGGGTATGACACTTTCCGCAATAAAGCAGACCGTCCTTGCCATAATAATCATCGGTGTTTTCGGGAATACTGGATGAGAGATGTTCTAAAATTTTCTCAATCGTCTTTATAGGCTTTCTCCTTCTGTGAATGTGTAGTCCGGGACGCCCGGTGCTTGCTTCTGTTCTGACTTCTGCCGTTTTGCCCAGATGCGCAGGGTGGCGGCATGGTCGGCGTACTTTTTACCGGTAGACTGGATATAAGCTGGTCGATCAGGCTGTCCAGCCCGAAGAAATCGGTTTTGAGCTGCTTGTACTCTTTTTCCGTCAGAAAGACATTCAGATATTCGCCAAAGGTCAAATGAGCATCGGTTGTTTTTATCAGGTGGTTATCTTTCAGGTTGTTCTTATTACGTTGGTTAGGTGTGCATTTTTGCGCAATCATACTGCTCGTTTCTGCACAGTCATGCTCGGCATTTTTGCATACTGTGACTGCGCAATTCTGCGTAGTATGCGGAACCTTGAGCAGAATACGGCTGGGCTTGGAAAATCCACTGCGGATACGTTCCACGAGCTGTGCGTTTTCCAGTTCGGAGAAAGAGCGCGTTACACTGGAAATGCTGCATCTCAAGTCTTTTGACAGATGAGAAAGCGGATAGACTACATAAATGTGATCCTGTGCATCGATCCAGTTGTTCTTTTGAGAAAGCGTTGCTCGGCCCAGCAGCAGGGTGTAGAGTAGTTTTGCTGTGTGGCTCAGGTTGGTATCCAGCAGAAAGCGGGGATAGGGTAGATATTGTGGCAAGGGCGTAGTGACAGTCAGGTAGTCGGAAATAGAATTCACCTCCAGTGCTTTTTCATCAAACAAATTTTTTGAGAGCATTTTACTGGCGGTTGGTAGCCTCCAGAAGATGCTGATGATGCTGTTCTTTCAGATGCAAAATATAGTCTTCTGCTTTTTGCAAAGTAGCGATGACTTTTGCTTCAAGCTCTACATTTGCCAGAAAGTCAGGATAACGAGCAAAACATTGATCGATGCGAAACATAAAACTATCTGATGCACCGTTGATTTCACTGAACATTCCTTCGGCATCGGCGACATGATCAACCGTTGCCATCTTTTCTCCTAGCTCACGAATGGTCTGGAGTTCGGTGCTGCGCTTTCCCGATGAAATAAAAGGTCGATTCTCCGAGAGTGGATCGGCCGTTTGGATCTTCGATGTGGCAGCAGTAGAAAAATTGTTTTCGGCGACCTTGGAAAGCAATTCTGAATTTTCATAGGTGTCTGCACTATCGTCTGGTTTACCGTTCAGCTTTTCCTCTCGCCACGTTGATACCACGGTGGGCAATGCTTCCGTGGGAGTTCCACGGATAATGGTAGCCTCTCGCTGGGATAGCTTAAGTTTGCCGGATAAGATTTCTTCCTGAATGCCGGGGCAGTATTTTTCCATCAGCTCAACGGTTTTCATGAACTGCTCGGCACGAATTACGAAAGAAGGGCTTACATTGTTTTCTTTGGCGATTCGTTCGGTCGTGTTTTCTACCGATGGCAAATTGTCAATTTGACAGTTTGCCACCTGTGTGTACTGATTGCCATGATTTCCCCCACGAGTGGATTTTTCAGAATGATACTGCTTTCCAATCAGAAACTTTTTCTGTTCGGGTGTCAAATTCCGGCGACCCAGCTGATGTTTGCAGATCCATGCAAGAACATCTTCACGGGTTTCGCAGGTGCAGGAGATCGAGCGGGTGGTATAAGGGATTTCTGGGTGCTGCTGGAGAATCTTATAGCGATTGTGGCCATCAACAAGAATGTTGCCCCAGACAATCAGGGGAGACAGGACTTCACCTTCTGAAAGGATGTTTTCTTCCAGTTGCTGAAATTCTTCATCGGTCAATGCAGGAATCTGAGATTGAAATTCGGAGTCGATGATAAATTCAAACTTGTTTTTCCTCATAGGCAAAATCTCCTTTCAAAAATTTATTGGTAGTTCAGCCGTTATCCCCGCATGGATTTCCTGCCCCCTTCCGGCGGCGTTTTCCGGCTCTCCCACTTGGGGGTCATCGCCGGGTATCCCATGCAGACGGTCATGCTGTTTTCAAGGTGCAACAGGCAAAACGGCAACAAAAAAGCCGTCACAAAACAGACCAGCCCTGCCTTCGCTTTTTCTGGAAGGTCATGCTAGTCGGTTATGTAACGGCTGAAAGCCAAGATGTTCAGCCCCGCTGGGTCTGAACGAATATGTAAAAATATGTTATATTCAATTGTTGGGATAGATTACCACAAAAATCGAGCCGTGTCAACAAAAAGTTTTGAAAACGCGTTGCTTTCGGCAACTTGCAAGAAAAGACAAGGGAAACTTTGGCAAAAAGAGAGAGGGCTGGGCGGTGCCAGCCCTCTTGACAAGGCAATGAGGCACATCAATATGGGCTTGCAAAATTTATTAAGGGAATGCAGTGATAGTAAGACTTATACAAATCAAAACACCGCCCGATTCTGGTGAAGGAGAACCAGAATTGAACGGTGCAAATGGAAGAAGGAGAAAAGCGTAGAAAATCAGACGATGCAATCTGGGAGCAGCGCATGGAGCTGTGTCAGCAGTTCTTCGCAGGAATCGGAATAAATCACAAGGGTAAGCGGATTGCTCAGGTCGAGACTGTAAATGCCAAGCAGGGATTTGGCATCAATGGTATATCGCCCGGAGACTAAGTCCATCTCATAGGGATATTTGGACAGCAAATCTACAAAGTCCTTGACCTGATCGACCTGCCGCATTCTGATCTGTAATTTTGTCATAGGGTATCCTTTCTTTTACATCAGTGGGATAGAGGCAATGCAGTTCTGAATTTCCACCATGGAGGGCATTGCAGGGATTGCGCCGCCCTTTGTCGTGGTCAGACTGCCCGCTGCATTGCCGAAGCGGACGATTTCTTCAAGCTCAAATGCAGGGAGGATACGCAAATCCTCCGCAGCTGGTAGTGAATTGCGCCCATGAAAGCATCGCCTGCACCCGTCGTGTCCACGGTAGGCACATCATAGGTGGGAAGATGCCCTGCGCCCACAGCGTTCCGGTAATAAGCACCCTTTGCACCCAGCGATACCAGCACAAGAGATGGCCCCATTTCGAGCAGGGCTTGTGAGCCGCGGGCAAGGTCGCTTTCGTTTGTGATAAGCTGCATTTCTTCCTCGGAAACTTTCAGAAGATCCGCCAGCTTGACACCTTCCTGCATCTGGACAACGGCATCTGCCGGGTGCTCCCACAGAAGCGGACGGTAATTGGGGTCAAAGCTGACCAGCTTGCCCTGCTGCCGTGCATACCGCGCAGCTTCCAACGTGGCGGTGCGGCTCGGGTCGGAGGTCAGAGAGACAGAGCCGAAATGGAAGATGGCAGCATCGTCGATCAGATTCCTGTTGACTTCTGCCGAAGTCAGCATCACATCGGCACCGGGGTTCCGGTAAAAGGTAAAGGAGCGGTCTCCCTTGCTGTCAAGCTGTACGAAGGCAAGGGTCGTGGGAATCTTTTCGTCAATCACCAGACCGGACACATCAATGCTGCTTTCCACAAGGGTCTGGCGGAGAAAATCGCCAAATCCGTCTTTGCCGACTTTTCCGATGAATGCTGTTTTGCCGCCCAGACGGGCATTCATGGCAAGGACATTGGCGGGTGCACCGCCGGGATTCCGGGCAAACAATTCGATGCCCTGTGCATTGATTCCGTTCGGGGTAAAGTCGATCAGGCTTTCTCCCAAAGCTACAACATCAAACATGGTATCACCTCAACCTGTTTTTTTAGCGTTCAGTTCGGACATAATCTGGTTATACGAACGCTTACTGATTCGGTAGAAGAACAGGACAATCGCTGTTATCAGCCACAGCACACCGGGAAGCAGCGAGAATGCATAGTGCATCGCATTCTGCACGGCAGCATTCTGCACCTGATTGGGGGCAAAACTCAATGCACTCAGCACACCAGCCAGCGCAGAGGTGCCAATCGCCATGCCCAGTTTGTTCCCCAGTGAAACGAATGCGTACTGGAAACCATCGTTGCGGACACCGGTTTTCCACTCGCCATACTCCACGCAGTCGGGAACGATGGCGTAGATGGCGGTATTGAATCCGCAGAAGAAGAACTGGGACAGTGCAGCGAATGTATAGAACGGAATGGGAGAAGAAACTGCACTGAAGAAATAGAGCGCAATCAGGGAAACGCCGGTTCCGGCAGCGAAAAGGGAAGCGGTGTGCCCTTTGTTGCCCAGCTTTTCAAACACGAAGGGGAATGCCGCAGCACCCAGAATGGAGGGAACGATCAGGATCATCGAGTAGATGGTAAACAGATTCTCGTTGCCTTCCACATATTTGAAGTAATAGAGCAGGTCGGCATTGCGGCCATACAGCGTTACACCGAACAGGAACTGACCCGCCAGTGCAATCAGGTAGGGCTTGTTCTGAAGCGCTGCATCCAACTGCTTTTTCAGTGAGACTTTTTTCCGCTCCGGGGGCTGGACGACCTCTTTGGTTTTGGCAAAACAGAACCAGTGACAGAGGGTGAAGATACCGCCGTAAAGGACGGTCACCAGAAGATATCCCCGTGCTGCATTATCACCGCCAAAAGCAGAGATCAAAGGCAGGGTGATGATGTTGATGATATTGATGGCGATCATGGCACAGACGGAGCGAGAGGTGTTGATTTTCGCACGCTCCTCGATGTTCTGGGTCAGGGTGCCGCAGAGCGTACCATAAGGGATGTTCACGCAAGTATAGCCCAGAACCAGTACACAGTAAGTAATGTACATATACAGGCTCTTAGCACTGTCTGACCATGTGGGGTGCGCCCAGAACGTCAGCACGAGCACCACAGCAGTTGCCGGTGCGCCGAACAGCAGCCAAGGACGGTAGCGTCCCCAGCGGGAACGGGTACGGTCGCTCAGCGAACCGATCACGGGGTCATTGATGGCATCCCAGAAGCGGGAGACCAGCATCAGGAGGGACACTGCCGCCATGCTGATGCCGCAGACATCGGTGTAAAAAATCATCAAGAAGTTGCCAACGAACATCCAGCTGAAGTTGCAGCCCACATCGCCCATGCCGTAAGCGATTTTACTGATCAGAGGGACTTTGATGTTCGTATCCTGCTGTTTCGGCTCTGCTGTGTAACTCATACGACGCGCTCCTTTCTCCTCTTGACGCGATGCTTATAATTTCTGGCAGAACTCTATTCTCTCTTTATTCGGGCCTTCGACCATGAAAAAGCGAACACCGTTTTCCCAGAACGGCAGTGACTGGATGCTGGAATGCAGCAGGTGCATCCCTGCCTCTTTTGCCGCAGCAAAGGCGGCTTCGATATCGGTCGTTGCCAGAGCTACATGGTCGATTGCTCCGGCCTTTTCCGCCGCACGATGGTTTTCATAGGTTTCGATCATCAGATCGCCAAGCTGAAGAAACGCAACGCGCTCCCCGGCGGCTTTGTTCACCGTTTCCAGCGCAGAAACAAACCCCAGCTTCTTGTAAAATGCAATGGTCTTGTCGAGATCATTTGTTGGGATGCCAATGTGCGCCATACCGGTCAGAACCTGCGGAAAGCTCATACCTTCGTTTCCTCCGCAATCTTCACCACTGCTTTGACGATGTTGGCCTTGTCCGAAATGCTCTTGTCCATGGCATTCTGGATGTCGTCAAAGTCAAAGATGTTGGTCACAATGCCCTTCAGATTGATTTTGCCGGAAGCAACGGCATCGATCGCCATGGGGTAAATGTGGCGATAACGGAACACGGTCTTGAAGGTCAGTTCCTTGTCCAGTGCAAGGCTCATAGGCAGGGTCATCTCGCCGGATTTGGAGTAACCAACCAGAACGATGTTTGCGCCCTTCTGCGCCATCTCAATGGCCTGACGGGTAGTGATTTCTGTGCCAGCAGTCTCGATAACGAGGTCGCAGCCCAGACCATCGGTCAGGTCGAGAATCGTCTGGACAGCATCCTTTTCGCGGCTGTTGATCACACCGTCTGCACCCAGTTCAAGAGCCTTATCCAGACGCTTCTGCATGATATCTACAACGTAAACACGGGAAACACCCTCGGCTTTCAGCGCCATCATGGAGACCAGACCAATGCAGCCTGCACCCATGACCACCGCAGTCTGACCGGCATGAGCACCGCCCTGATTGGCGGCGTGGAAACCAACGGCCAGAGGCTCGATCAGCGCACCTTCCATGGTGCTTACGTTGTCCGGCAGCTTGAAGCAGAGGTTTGCTTCATGTGCCACATACTCCTGAAAAACACCGTCTACCGGCGGGGTAGCGAAGAACACGACATCCGGGCAGAGGTTGTATTTGCCCTCACGGCAGAACTTGCAGTGACCGCAGGTCTTGCCCGGCTCCAGCGCAACGCGGTCGCCGACTTTCAGATGCTTGACAGCACTGCCAACTTCCACGACTGTGCCGCCCGGCTCGTGGCCCAGCACGAACGGTGGCTTGACCACATAATTGCCGATCGCACCCGTTTCATAGTAGTGCATATCGCTGCCGCAGATGCCAACGTATTCCAGCTTGACAAGAACCTCGTCCTCTTTGGGTGTGGGGATCGGGCGGGTGGTGTAGCCCATCTTGCCGATGCCGTTCATGACTGCAACTTTCATTGTGCCTTTCATAAGATGACCTCCGTTTTTATTTGTTTATTAACTTTTATAAAGTGTTTATGAATGTGACTACAAATTAACACACCGCACAACCAAAGTCAAGCCCTTTTTCGCGGATTCGGAAAACTGCACAAGGAAAAAGCGGCGGAATTGTGCAAAAAATCGAGGGCGGCAGGTGCCGTCCTCGATGGGAAGGTTTATAGGTTCTGAATAAAGGCTTCGATATGGAGCAGAGCGGCTCCCAGCGCAGAGGCTTCCAGCCTATAGCGGCTGAACTTCAGGTAGGAACTGTCCGGCTCAAACGTATTACGCTCGACCAGCATTTCCCGGAGCGGTTTGCCAAACTCTGCCAGAAAGCCGCCAACGTAGCCGCCAACAATTACATCACAGTCGAAGGTCATGCGCAGATTATTGACTGCTACAGCAAGGTAAGAAAGGTATTCATTCCATGCCGTTTGCAAAGCTGCATTGCCGGAGCGCAACCCGTCAAAGAATAGTGCAAGATTTCCGTCGGTCAGCTGGGAGAGGACTTTTGCAGAGCAATAGGCATCCAGACAGCCCTTTTTTCCGCAGTAGCAGGGGCGGCCATCGGGAACGAGCGTGTTGTGCCCGAACTCTCCGGCACGAAGATGGTCGCCGCCATAGAGCGCTCCACCGGTCAGAATCGCACCGCCGACACTGTTGCTCAGAGAAAGGTAGACAAGGCTGCGGGGAGATTCGAGGTCGCGCACTTCAGCAAGTCCGGCAGCGTTCGCGTCGTTGATGAACCGGCAGGAGAACGGGATGTAACGGCTGAATTCTTCGGTAGGAACATTCCGCAGACCCAAGGCATGAGAGTAAACCAATGTCTGCCCCTCTTTGTCCAGAATACCGGGCAGCGAAATGCCGACGCCCAAGATTTTTTCGACCGGGCAGCCCTCTTTTTCAATCAGCCCCTGCACGATTCCGGCAAGCATTTCCGCATAGGTGTCCGACCGCTCATAAAGACGCTTTTTACGCTCATAGTGGAGAAGGTTACCGGACAGATCGACCAGAACTGCTCCGACATGATTCTGGGTGATCTCCAGTCCGACCGCAAGTCTGGCATTCCGCACGGGAGCAAATGCTCTCGCCTTGCGCCCACCGGTAGATTCAAAGGTGCCGACCTCCTGCACCAGTCCCATCGCCATCAGTTCTTTGACATTCTGCAATACGGTCGGCCAGCTGTTGTTGACTTTTGCCGCAAGCTCCGGCTGCGAGATTCGGTCGCAGGAAAAAATGCTGCGAATCGTTCGGATGCGGTTGATTTTTTTAACATCACGGTTATTTGCGCCGCTGCCGGTCATGGGCTTACTCACCTCCAAGAGCAGATTCAACATTTGAAAGAAGATTTATAAAGCTCTTTCTTATTATAGAGAATCTGGAAAGATTCTGCAAGGGAAACATTTACAAAAAAGCGTTAGCCGAAAAGAGCGAGTTGCTTATGGATAACAAGCGATGCTACCAGCTTATGGCGAAAACCATAGGTCGGTGAGCATCGGGTTCTTTATGGGATGAGCTTAATCTTCCAGCCTACCATGATCGCAACCAAGCGAGAGATAGTACTCAATCTCCCCTTTCAGCACCATCTGTGCATACTCCAAGGGCTTATTATACAGCAGCCAGTCCAGCTCTGCCCGCTGTGCCGGGGTGTTGCCGTACTCATCCTCGACGGCGATGCAGTCGATGGCAAGAGTGGTGCTATCCTCGAACCGGGCTTCCACCCGGTTGGTGTCCATATTGAAGCGGCAGGAAAGCAGTTTGTTCATGGTGAACCTCATTTCTATATCAAACGGTGTCTGTTCGGATGTCCTAAACCCTGCCATAAAACCGGTGGTTGATTTGTCCATTGGGCTTTGTTTTGCCCGTCTGCACATTTTTGCACACTTTTTGCACACCTGAATAGCTGGATAACAGTTGCAAAGCATTACACTGTATGCAGATAATGCGGTGTGTGCAAAGGCTTGTTTTACGATGATACGATAAAAATAACGCTTCTTCGAGCTTTTGAAATTTGACGAATGATGCACCTTGGATTCTTTTAATCAGAGGGCCAGGGATTCGAGTTCCCTCGAGCGCACCAGAAGGACGATAAATCGTTGAGAGGAACGGTTTGTCGTCTTTTTTGTTTTATATGGGCTTTTAGGGCTTGTACCTATGATTTTTTCAAAAATATTCGAGGTCAGAGGTACAAAAATGAAGAAGATTCAGAAGAATGCAGCCCGGTTTGATAATCTAAAGCAAGATTTTTTGGACGATAAGAAATATTCTGGCACGGCAGGGGCCACGACCTTCGGTCTGCTGGTGCGCAGGGTGGCAAAAATGGACCACGAAGCCGCCATGTGTGTGCGTTTTCCAAGTTCATCAACGAGGAATCGCTGAAGATCGCATTTGTCCAGAAAGTCATCCACCACATTGAGCAGAACGACTATGTGGAGAGCAAAGCGATCCTGATGAGACCGCTCTTTGACCAACCGATCCTGTTCACCTGCTTTATAGTTATATATCAGCGCTCTGCGTGCAGACTTTCCAGCACCCCATTGACCACATCCAGCGGCACCTGACCGGGGGCGCTGGCAGCGCCGGGGTTTGCGAAGGTCATAGCGGAACCGAATGCCTCCCCGCACAGGCGGCTGACGGCGCCCAAAGTGCCCATGCTCATGGTGATGACCGGCGTTTCCGGGTGATGATCCGCCATCTCGGCGGTCGCGGCCAGCAGGGCGATGACGTCGGCCCGGCAGGTGGGCATGACGGCAAGCTTTGGCAGGTCAGCTCCGGCCTCCTGCATGGCGGTCATCCGGGAGACGAGCTCGGCGCAGGGCGGCGTTTTGTGGAAGTCGTGGCTGGAACAGACGACTTTGACCCCGGCGGTATGAGCATCTTCGATCAGGCCTGAAAGATCTGCGCCCGCGGTGAAAAATTCAATGTCGATCAGGTCAGCGCAGTCGGTGGCAAGGACGGTATGGATGAAACGAATGTACTCCTCCCGACTCAGCGCGGCGCTTCCGCCCTCGCTCTTCGTGCGAAAGGTTACAAGCAGAAGCTTGTCCTTCAAGGCGACACGCAGCTTCGCCGCATCGTGCGCGACGGCCCGGAGGTCTTTTGCAAGCTCGAACAGATCGACGCGCCATTCCACACAATCGGCGGAAAGCGTGGAAAACTCAGCGGCCTTTTGCAGGATCGCAGCCTCAGTGTGTTCTACGATAGGGATGATGACGTTCGGCTTCCCTTCGCCGATGCAGCAGTTTCGGATGGTGATGCAGGACATGAGAACCCCTCCCTTTAATATACCTATAATAAAGGGAAAAAGTGCCGCTTGTCAAGCGCCTTGATATCTGTCAAAGGCGGGCTTTAAAACGCTCCAAAAACTAGCAAAAAGAGACAAAGCGAAAAAAGAGGACAAAAAAGTTGAAAAAAGGGGTTGCCAAACGGGCGGGCATGTGGTATTATACTCGAGCGCCAAGCGCTGAGGCAAAAGAATGACTTCCGAAGCCTCGGCAAGAAGCCAAAGAAAAGAACCAATAGACGTCGAGAAACACCAAAGAGATTTGAGAGGTTTCGAGACGCTCCAAGTCCAGAAAGTTCGACAGCTTCGAAAAAAAGAGCTTGACAAAAAATCACTTCTGTGATAACATAATCAAGTCGTCAGCCGAAAGGCTGAGGCGCTCACAGGACCTTGAAAATTGAACAATATCGAAAAACTTGTAACGGAACCTATTTTCGTGTTGGAAAAACACGGTAAACAATTCCAAACAAAGTAATTCACACAGGACGCAAGCGATTGCGTGCTGAGCGAAGAAGATTTAACACTTTTAAGTGATAAATATCATTTATAAAGAGTTTGATCCTGGCTCAGGACGAACGCTGGCGGCGCGCCTAACACATGCAAGTCGAACGAGAGAGAGGGAGCTTGCTTCCTCGATCGAGTGGCGAACGGGTGAGTAACGCGTGAGGAACCTGCCTCAAAGAGGGGGACAACAGTTGGAAACGACTGCTAATACCGCATAAGCCCACGGCTCGGCATCGAGCAGAGGGAAAAGGAGCAATCCGCTTTGAGATGGCCTCGCGTCCGATTAGCTAGTTGGTGAGGTAACGGCCCACCAAGGCGACGATCGGTAGCCGGACTGAGAGGTTGAACGGCCACATTGGGACTGAGACACGGCCCAGACTCCTACGGGAGGCAGCAGTGGGGAATATTGCACAATGGGGGAAACCCTGATGC
>OHYL01000888.1_pt1 | contig 11326 bp, 10 predicted proteins | sample 1580261 | NCBI WGS metagenome assembly OHYL01 (sample SAMEA3882548, study PRJEB24775) | human gut metagenome | biome: human-associated habitat; feature: intestine environment; material: feces | place: Netherlands | collected 2009/2010 | reverse complement strand
GGATAAACGCTGAAGGCATCTAAGCGTGAAGCCCCCCTCAAGATGAGATATCCCAACGCAAGTTGTAAGACCCCTTGAAGACGACAAGGTAGATAGGGCAGAGGTGGAAGTGCAGTAATGCATGGAGCTGACTGTTACTAATCGGTCGAGGGCATAACCAAGAAGGTAGGACAGGGTAAGGAAGAATGGATGGAGTAAAGATTTAAATTTGTATGTGGTTTTGAAGGTACATGTAAAAAGTAAGGGAGCTGTAGACCGTAAGGGTTTGCAGTTTTTTTATTGCATAGCAAAATCCGTAGGAACTTCCTGTTAAATAAAAGGCACTACGAGCCTAGGCACATTCTTTATTATTACATATTAAATAATAAAAATAGAATGCACAGTCTGAACTGCAGCATTCTTTTTCTATTATTGTTTAAGTCTGTTCTGATTACGCCAGTCTCTTGGCGATATTCCATAAATATTTTTAAATGCTCTGGAAAAATGTAATTGGTTGGGATAACCGACTGCATTTCCTACATCTTTAATGGAAAGCTTTGTCAGTTTTAATAATTCAGCAGCTTTAATCATTCTATAATTCAACAAAAATTCCTGAGGAGATTTTCCAATTCCGTCTTTGAAAATTTTTCCGAAATAACTGCGGTTTAATCCGCATACAGCAGCGATGTTTTCGACAGAAATATCGTTTTGGAAATTCTGCTCTATATAAGATAGGGCTTCATGGATATAAAAATCCTGAAGACGGCTGATTTTCGATGTCTGCATGATGGAAGTAGAACGAATAAGAGCATCAATTGCAAGATAGAGATGCCCGATCAGGTGAAATGGTGTAGCGTCTCCGTGACTTGCAATATAGAGAAGTTCTTCTTTCAGTATTTCACGCAGATCCTTAGAAGTAGCTTTATAAATCGGATTATCCAAACTAAGTCCGGAAAGTTCAATGGTTTCCTTTGCACGTAGTCCGTCAAATTCAATCCATGTATATTCCCATGGGAGTTTTTCATCAGAGATATAAGTATTGATCTGACCGGGGAAAATCATGAAGCCCTGGCCGCTTTTTACGTGATAGGTCTGTGTTACACCGTGAGAATCATTTGCCATTAAAATTCCGGTGCCGGAGATAATGTAGTGAAAAAGAAAATGATTACGGACGGCAGGACCAAAACTATGCGCCGGTTCACATTGTTCGTAACCAAACTGATACAATCCAAGATCGACAAAATTCTCGCTTGGAAATACTGAAAACATAAGTTCTTTCATAATAATTCCTTTCTCATAGGTGCTCTGCCGTGAAAAAATGATGTTTAGCAGATGTTAAGTCAGTTGATATATATATTTATTCTACTGATTTAATAAATAGATTGCAACTAAAATATACCAAAATGCTATACCTTTAGCAAAAAAGAAGAAAATAATAGCATTTTGGAATAAAAATTCAAATACAATGATATTTTTAGTCGCATAATGGTATGTTATAATACAACTATAAAGAAAGTACTTGATATATCGAGCGGTAACTAAAAACGAATATACCTGTGAGGAAGGAGAAAAAATGAGAAGGAAAAGAGCAGCAATTGTTTTGGGAATGTCCTGTATTCTGATGGCATCAGCAGTATTACAGGGATGTCAGCAAAATTCAAAAAGCGGAAAAGTGGAAATTGAACTTGTTCAGTATAAACCGGAGGCGGTAGATATATTTGAACAGCTCGAAAAAGAATTTAATGAGACACATGATGATATCCATTTAAAAATATCTTCCCCAAATGATGCGACAACAATTTTGAAAACACGTTTTATCAGAGAAGATTATCCGGATATTATCGGAATCGGAGGAGATATCAATTATTCGTATTTTGTTGATTCAGGAATACTGGCTGACCTTTCAGATTATGAAGGACTTGGTGATGTAAAACCTGCTTATCTGGATATTATTGAAGGATTGGAGTTTGTTCCGACAGAAGGAACATATGGGCTTCCGTATGTGGCAAATGCGGCAGGAGTGCTCTATAACAAAGATATGTTTGCGGAACATGGATGGGAGATTCCGCAGACCTGGGATGAATTTATTTCTCTTTGCGAGGAGATTCAGAATGAAGGAATCCATCCGCTTTATTTTGGATATAAAGATACCTGGACCTGCCTTGCACCTTGGAATGCCCTTGCAGTCGGACTTGCACCATCCGATGTTTGTCAGCAGGTGAATAAGGGAGAAACAACCTTCTCCAAAGAATATCCGCAAGTGGCAGAAAAAATGCTTGAATTGTTAAATTATGGTGAAGATGGACCGTTTGCATACGGATACAACGATGCATGTACTGCATTTGCAAATGGTGAATCAGCGATGTATACAATCGGAAGCTATGCAATTCCGCAGATCAAATCTGTAAATCCAGATATGAATATCGGATCCTTTGTTATGCCGGCTAATGATTCGGAAGAGGACAATGTATTAAATTCAGGAGTAGATCTGCAGTTCTGCGTGATGGATGCATGTGAAAATAAAGAAGCGGCATATGAAGTCCTTGATTTTCTGATGGATCATGAAAGTATCCAGGCATACTTAGATGCGCAGAATGCAGTGCCTTGTAAAGATGAAGATTTTGCACTGGCTCCGGAGCTGGAAGATATGAAACCATATATTCAGGATAACCGTATGGCGGATTACCAGGATCACTATTATCCGTCAGAAATGGCAGTCGATGCACAAATCCAGACATTTCTCATAAACCAGGATGTTGACGCATTCCTGAAAAAATTTGACAAAGACTGGATCAGATATAACAGGGATATCATTCGTATGATGGAAGATTATGAAGCAGGCAAGTAGGAGGGATACAGATCATGAATAAATTGAAAAGGATGAATGGCAGAAAGCGGACATTTTTACTGATTACGATACCGATACTTGCGTTGTTTTTCTGCTTTAATACGCTGCCACTTATTAAAGGTGTTATTTATAGTTTTACAAATTTTCGAGGATATGGCGAGTTTGACTGGGTAGGTATTCGGAATTATACAGACTTATTTACTGATGCAAGAGTCGGGAAATCCTACCTGTTTACATTCAAGCTTGCAATTGTTGCAACAATAGTTGTAAATGTGTTAAGTCTTGTTTTAGCTCTTGGATTAAACAGTAAAATTAAATTTAAAAGTGCACTCAGAGGAATGTATTTCGTTCCAAATATTTTAGGAGCACTTGTAGTGGGCTATATTTTCAATTACTTTTTCACTTATATTCTTCCGGCAGTTGTAAAAATGATGGGCGGAAAAGGTGACAGTATCCTGGCAAGCTCAAAATGGGCATGGGTTGCGATCGTAATTGTATGTGCATGGCAGTCTGTTGCAATGAATACGATTATTTATATTTCCGGACTTCAGACGGTACCGGAGGATGTATACGAAGCAGGTTCTCTTGATGGAGCGACCGGATGGAAAAAATTCAAGAATCTGACATTTCCACTGATCCTTCCATTCTTTACCATCAATATGGTACTTTGCATGAAGAATTTTCTGATGGTATTTGATCAGATCATGGCTCTTACCAAAGGAGGCCCGGCGCAGAGTACAGAATCAATTTCATTTTTGATTTATAACAATGGTATGGCTGGAGGACAGTTTGGGTTCCAGAGTGCCAATGCAGTTGTGTTCTTTGTAGTGATCGTTGTGATCTCTGTATTACAGATGAACTTTTTGGGAAATAAGGAGGAACAGTTATAATGAAAGTAAAGGTGAAAGAAAGAGTAAACTGGCCAATCACAATTTTATTGATTCTGGGTCTTGTAACCGTTATTTTTCCTCTTTATCTTACAGTTGTGATTGCATTTAAGAAACCGTCGGAAATGACAAACAGTATTTCCGGAATCTTATCACTGCCAAAAAGCTGGAGCTTTTCTAACTTTGCAGAAGCAATGCGTGTAACAGATTTCTGGCATTCACTGGGCAACAGTGTGCTGATAACGATTGTAACGGTAGTTCTTTCCATTCTGATTCATTCTATGATCGGTTATGTGATCGGAAGAAGTAAAAGTACCAGTAAATTTTACAAAGTAGCCTATCTTTATATTGTAAGCGGTATGTTTGTTCCATTTGCAATTTTGATGATGCCACTTGTGAAGCAGACAGCACAGATGAGAATTGACAATATTTTCGGTGTTATTTTGTGTTATCTTGTATTTTATATGCCGATGAATGTGCTCTTATACTCCGGTTATCTGAAAAATATTCCGCTGGCACTGGAAGAGGCTGCACATGTAGACGGGGCAACAACCTGGAAAACTTACTGGAGCGTTATTTTCCCAATCATGAAACCGATGCATGCAACAGTAGCGGTACTTACAGCACTTGGTACATGGAATGATGTTATGACACCACTTGTAATTCTGGCAGGTAGTGATGTGAACACACTTCCACTTGCACAGATGACATTCCAGACACAATTTGGAACCAATTATAATCTTGCATTTGCATCCTATTTACTGGCACTGCTTCCGATTTTGATTTTCTATCTGATCTGTCAGAAACAGATTCTGAACGGTGTTGTAAATGGCGCAGTAAAATAAATTTGACAGAAGCTTAAGGAGAAGAATATGGGAATCATATACAACGAGAAAGCAAAAACATTTACATTACATACCCAAAATACAACGTATCAGATGCAAATTGATGCATATGGATTTTTACTGCATTTATATTATGGAAGAAAGACAGATGGAGTTATGGACTATCTTCTGACCTATGCAGACCGTGGCTTCTCAGGAAATCCGCATGATACAGGAAATGACAGAACATATTCCCTTGATGTGCTGCCGCAGGAATTTCCGTGTCGACTGACAGGAGATTTCAGGAGTCCGGTGCTTGATCTTGTAAATGCAGATGGTTCTTTTGGATGCGATCTTAGATATCAGGGATATGAGATTTGTGATGGAAAATACAATTTGAAGGGACTTCCGGCAGTTTATGCTGCCGAAGAGGAAGCCCAGACTCTGATCATTTATATGAAAGATCAGGTGACAGGATTACAGGTAGAATTACTTTATGGAGTTCTTCCGGAGTATGATGTGATCACAAGAAGTGCAAAAGTGATCAATACAGAAGAAGATAAAATCAGACTGACAAAAGCACAGGCAGCCTGTATTGATTTCCTTCACGGTGAGTTTGATGTGATTTCATTTTACGGCCGCCATGCGATGGAAAGAAATATGCAAAGAACATCGGTAGGACATGGAGCTTTTGTAATTGGAAGCCGCAGAGGAACATCCAGCCATCAGTACAATCCGATGATGATACTGGCGGAAAAAGAAACGACAGAAGATGCCGGTACCTGTTATGGAATGTCTTTTGTATACAGCGGAGGATTTAAAGCAGAAGTAGAAAAGGATCAGTTCGGGCAGACAAGAATGCAGATGGGACTGCAGGAAGAACAGTTTTCTTATCCACTGAAAAAAGGAGAGGAATTTGTGATCCCAGAAGTTATTTTAACTTGCAGCAATCAGGGACTTGAAAAGCTTTCCCAGAATCTGCAGAGATGTATCCGTAAAAATCTGTGTCGCGGAAAATATAAAGAAAAAGTAAGACCGGTACTGATCAACAGTTGGGAAGCATGCTATTTTGATTTTACGGGAGAAGATATCTATCATCTTGCCGAGCAGGCAAAGGATCTGGGAATCGATATGGTTGTACTGGACGATGGATGGTTTGGAAGTCGAAATGATGACAACAGTGGACTTGGCGACTGGAAGGTTAATGAAGAAAAGCTGCAGGGAAGTCTTGGTGACCTGATCAGCAGGATTAATGCGTTAGGTGTTAAATTCGGGCTCTGGTTTGAGCCGGAGATGGTAAATGAAGACAGTGATCTTTACCGTGAACATCCGGACTGGGCAATTCAGATCCCGGGAAGAAAACCGGTAAAAGGAAGAAACCAGCTGCTCCTTGATTTTTCGAGAAAAGAAGTTGTGGATGCTGTTTATGAGCAGATGTGTCAGGTGCTCGATCAGGGAAATATCGAATATGTAAAATGGGATATGAACCGAAGTATGGCAGAAGTATATTCTATGACAGCAGAAGAACAGGGCAGTGTGCAGTATGACTACATGCTTGGACTTTATGATTTCCTGGAGCGTATTATAAGCCGCTATCCAGACCTTCTGATCGAAGGCTGCAGTGGTGGTGGAGGTCGTTTTGACGCGGGAATGCTGTATTATACACCACAGATCTGGTGCAGTGACAATACCGATGCAGTGGATCGTGTAAGGATCCAATACGGAACATCCTTTGGGTATCCGGTATCTGCAGTTGGATCTCACGTATCTGCAGTTCCGAATCATCAGACAGGAAGAAAGACATCACTCCATACAAGAGGTGTCTGTGCCATGGCAGGAACCTTCGGCTATGAATTGGATCCGGCGAAAATGACAGATGAAGAGCGCAGAGAGATCAGGGAACAGATAGTAGAATACAAAAAATATGCACAGCTTGTACAAAATGGACTTTACTATCGACTGAGTAATCCATTCGCAGAAGAAATCGGTGCATGGGAATTTGCATCAGAAGATGGGAAAGAAGTACTTGTAAATGTAGTTATGCTTGAAATCCATGGAAACATGACAGTAAATTATGTAAAAATGAAAGGTCTGTGTGCCGGACAATTCTATAAAGATTCAAATACTGGAAAAATTTATCCGGCAGAGGCGCTGATGGAAGTTGGAATTCCGATGCCGCTTGAATTTGGTGAGTACAAAGCATATCAGATTTATCTGGAAATGGTCGAGTAAAAATGAGAAAAACAAATGATATTTTTGAAAAGAGACTGGCGAAGCATATGGATGAGCTTCGCTGGCTCTATATGGAATTATATGATAATGAAGCAATGTTTGCAGAACTCTGTGAACAGATGCAGAATTACTATCATGCAAGAAATACGAAACTTCGAAAGAGAGATCTGGAGAAGGAAAAGGATCAGGCGTGGTATCGAAAAAAAAACATGCTGGGAATGATGCTGTATATTGATAATTTCGCCGGAAATTTAAGAGGAGTCAAAGGAAAGCTTAAGTATCTGGAAGAATGTGGTGTAAACTGTGTTCATCTGATGCCGTTTCTCGATTCGCCAAAGGGAAGATCCGATGGAGGCTATGCGGTTGCGGATTTCAGAAAAGTAAAGCCGGAACTTGGAACCATAGAAGACCTTGCAGATCTGGCTGAAGCCTGCCACGAAAAAGACATGAATCTGTGTATGGATTTTGTAATGAACCATACTTCCGAAGATCATGAATGGGCACAGAAGGCAAGAATGGGTGAAGGCGAATATATGAGCCGGTATTTTTTCTGTGACAATGAAAACTATGTCAGAGAATATGAGAAAACAGTGCCACAGGTATTTCCAGAAACTGCACCGGGGAATTTCACCTGGCTTCCTGAAATCGGACACTACGTGTTGACTACCTTTTATCCTTACCAGTGGGATCTGAATTATAAGAATCCGAGGGTGTTTAACGAAATGATGTATAATTTCCTTTTCCTGGTCAATCAGGGGATTGACATTCTGCGGATCGATGCAGTTCCTTATATCTGGAAGGAAATGGGGACAAGCTGCAGAAATCTTCCACAGGTACACACGATAGTCAGGATGATGCGTATGATCGGGGAGATTGTGTGTCCGTCGGTTGTATTATTAGGGGAAGTCGTGATGGAACCGGAAAAAGTAGTTCCTTATTTTGGTACCATAGAAAAGCCGGAATGTCATATGCTTTATAATGTAACCATGATGGCTACTACATGGAATACGGTTGCGACGAGAGATACCAGACTTTTACGGATGCAGCTTGATATTATGAACAACCTTCCGAAAGAGTATACTTTCTTAAATTACCTCAGATGTCATGATGATATTGGATGGGGATTGGATTTCCAGACTCTTTCTGGTTGGGGAATGCAGGAAGTCCCACACAAAAGATATCTGAATGACTTCTTCACGGGAAAGATCGCAGAAAGTGTGAGCCGCGGGGAACTTTATAATGAAGATCCGATAACAGGAGATGCCAGATTCTGTGCAACGACAGCTTCCATGTGTGGAATTGAAAGTGCCGGATTTGAACAAAATGAAGAAAAGAAAAAAAGAGCAGTCAGATTTGATCTGATGCTGCATGCATATATGATGGTGCAATCCGGAATTCCAATGCTTTACAGTGGAGATGAGATTGGTCAGGTAAATGATTATACTTATAAAAATGATCCGGAAAAACGGGTTGATTCCAGGTATATCCACAGAGGAAAATTTGACTGGAAGCTGGCAGACGGACGAAAGAGAAAAGGAACGGTACAAAAAGAACTGTTTGATGGAATTGGAAAACTTAGATCCATCCGAAGTAAGGAAAAAGTATTTGACGCATCGGCAAATGTCTGGACGCTTGATACCTGGGAAAATGGAATCCTTGGAGTTGTGCGGGAACTGGAGGGCGAGCAGATGACAGCACTTTTTAATTTCGCAGAAGAGGACCGGACAGCCTGGATCGAAGAAGAGGGAGAGTATATGGATTTATATACCGGTAAAAAAGTCAGCCTTCAGGCAATAAAAATGGAAGGCCATTCCTTTGTATTAGCAAAGAAATGCTAAAGTAAGATAAAAAAAGAGCAGGTAAGAAATTCTATCCTTTCTTACCTGCTTTTGTATACTTTATTGGTTTTCCTGCATATCTTTCAGCATCTGGATAAGTTCCAAATCCTTTTCGGTAACACGGAAATTAGTGGTATAATTCCGTCCTTCCGGAGATTTGACGGAGATTTCGATGATGCTGTCTTTGCGGCATGCATCTCCTTTTACTGCATGAATAAAAGGCATAAATTTAGGATGCTCCTGTTGAAAGGTGGAAAATGCGGATTTCAGTTTTGCAAGCATTCCAAGCTGTTGAAAGTTAAGCGCCATAAAATACTCCTTTATAATTCAATATATCCATTGAACCCTCCAAGGGTGTAATATGCTTTTTTATCTTCTGGTTTCAGATAAATGGAGAGAGCTTCCGGATTTTCTACAGCGTGTCCCTTTGCATTGCAGTCAGCGATCACACGTTCTGTGATAGCGGCTACAGTATATTCTGCACTCTGGTACTGAACATAGAATGCAGGATTTTTGGCAGGAACTTCTACTGGTACTTTGACTTCTTTTACAACTTCTTTTATCTCTACAACAGGAGTTGCTGTAGCCGGTGCTGATGATGTAGCTGTAGCAGTTACTGCTGATTCAAGTGTTCTTTTCTGTTTTTTCTTATCGATTCTTTTATTCATTATTATTACCCCTTTTTCAAATTGTACAACATCTATTATATTACTTTTATATGGAGAAGTCAAAATGGTATTTATCACAGATATTTTGCAGAAAATGAAAAAGGGTTGCGCATAATGGTGAGATATGAGTATAATGAGTATCGTGTAATTGGAGTATAACCGGGAGGAAAAGATAGAATGAATAGAACAGCATTATTTTTTGATATTGATGGGACCGTACTCAGTGAGATTACAAAAGAGATTCCAGCAAGTACGGTAGATGCACTTAAAAGGGCACACGACGCAGGACATTTTTTATTTATCAATACAGGAAGAACATACTGCAGTGTTCCGGTGGAACTGAAAAAACTTCCATTTGATGGATATTTGTGTGGATGTGGGATTTATTTTACATTTGATGAAGAAATTATTTTTGAAAAGCATCTGGATCCGGAGAGGGGCGATGAGATCGCTGATTATATGACAAAATGTCAGATTGATGGGATTTTTGAGGGAGCAGAAGATGTGTATTTCACTTCAAGAGTTTCAAGATTTGACAGATTGGAAAATACAAAAAAATACATGAATAACCGTGGACTTGGAATCGAGCGTTATATGGAGCAGAGAAGATGTCCATATGATAAAATCTTTATTTATACGGATGAAAAAAGTGATGTAAAAGCATTTTTTGAATTTATCAAAGATGATATGGAAGTAATCGACCGTGGAAGTAATACGTTTGAATGTATCCTCAAGGGCTATACAAAAGGAACTGCGATTGACTGGGTACTGGAGCATTTTGGAATGACGAGAGATCAGTCATATGCATTTGGAGACAGCAGCAATGATCTGGCAATGTTCCGGCATGCCGGGCATGCGATTGCGATGGGCGCGCATGACCAGGTGCTGGAACCTTATACAGAATTTGTTACAAAGACCGTTGAAGAAGATGGAATTGCTTATGCGATGAAGAAATATGGACTGATCGATTAGAGAATCCTCCGATAAAGTGACAGAGAAAAATTCCTAAGATGCAGTAGCTTTTATAAGGTCATCAAGAGAAGCAAAATGATAACCCATTTCTTCCCATTTGGTGAGAAGTTCATCTAAGATTTCAGCGTTTGTAGAGGACGTACTGTGGAGTAAAACGATGGCACCGGGATGGATCCTCCCAAGCAGCTTTTCAAAAGCCTCTTCGTGGGATGGCTGGCTATCCTGATACCAGTCGACGTAGGCAAGACTCCAGAAGAAGGTATGATAGCCAAGATCCTGTGCCATTTTCAGGTTGGCTTCGCTGTATTTGCCTTGTGGTGGACGATAAAATCTGGAAATTTCCTGTCCGGTGATCTGCTGATACAGTTTTTCAACTGTCTGGATTTCTTCAGAAAAGGATTCCATTGTAGAAATCTGTGACATGTCTTTGTGATGCCAGGTGTGGTTGCCGATGGTGTTACCGGCAGCGAGGATCTGTTTGATAAGTTCTGGATTGCTTTCCAGAAGTGTGCCGACGACGAAGAACGTTGCCGGAGCCTGATGTTTCGTAAGAGCTTCCAGAATAGCCGGTGTATTTCCATTTTCATAACCGGCATCGAAAGTAAGGTAGATTACCTTTTCGCCGGTGTCCTGTGCGTAAAAGGCATCAAATTTTTTCAACTCGTCAAATGTGGCATTGCCGACAGGGGGATCCCCATCCGTTTGGAAGCTGAGCCCCCAGTTGCCTTCAGAAGAGGTGGGAACAGCGGCTGAAAAGAAATGATCATGCAGAAATGCAGCGCCGGTTCCCACAAAGAAAACCGCAAGGAAAAGAAAACAGATCCGTATAATATTTTTTGATTTTAATCTGGAAAACATAAAAGGAACTCCGATCGGATAGAAAACAGGTGATTGATAAAATATATGTGGAAATGGAAGGAAAAGAACCGAAATAGATAAAATAGCGGTCAGAAAATAAAATGGACAAAAAGTGATCAAAAAATAAAAAAAAGGCTTGCATTTTTTCTGAGATGTGATATCATATTATTTGTCTTTAAGACGCGGGTGTAGTTCAATGGTAGAACACCAGCCTTCCAAG
>OHYL01000885.1_pt1 | contig 11363 bp, 7 predicted proteins | sample 1580261 | NCBI WGS metagenome assembly OHYL01 (sample SAMEA3882548, study PRJEB24775) | human gut metagenome | biome: human-associated habitat; feature: intestine environment; material: feces | place: Netherlands | collected 2009/2010 | reverse complement strand
AAAAGATTCTTGCTTTAAAAGAACTCGGTTTTTCATTAGAAGAAATCTATCCTCTTATTATTGATAATGCTAGGCTTTATATAGAAGATATGGTAAATGTTATACGAAATTATTATTAGGAGCGAGGCTCCTTTTTTATTTTCTTACTGTAATAAAAAAATATTAAATTAATAAAATTATATTGACTATAATTTATCACTGTGATATATTCTTATCAAGATTTCTAAAAGGGAATGGAAATCAATTAAAAAGGGGGAAAACTTATGAAAAAACTTGAAATCATTATTAGACCAGAAAAGTTAGAAGATTTAAAAGATATTTTAACAGTTTCTGGGGTAACAGGGATGATGATTTCCAATATTATGGGGTTTGGAAATCAAATGGGTTATACACATCAATATCGAGGTGTCACATATTCTGTTAATCTTGTTTCAAAGTTAAGAGTTGAAACAGTTGTTAAAGATGAAATAGTTCAAGAGATTATTGATAAAGTAACAAAAACTTTATCAAGTGGAAACGTAGGAGATGGAAAAATCTTTGTTTATCCAGTCGAAGAAGCAATTCGTATTCGTACAGGAGAAACAGGAGAAAACGCATTATAAAAAATTGAGGGGGATTTTATTATGAGTGAGACATTTAGTGTATGGTTTCTAATTGGTGCAGCATTAGTGTTCTGGATGCAAGCTGGATTCGCCATGGTAGAAGCAGGATTTACAAGATCAAAAAATACAGGAAACATCATTATGAAAAACTTGATGGATTTTTGTATAGGAACATGTACTTTTATCTTAATTGGTTTTAGTTTATTGTTAGGAGAAGATTTACTTGGTTTTATTGGTAAACCAGGATTTGATATATTTACAAGTTATGCAAACTTTGATTTTTCAAACTTTGTTTTTAACTTAGTGTTCTGTGCAACAACTGCTACCATTGTTTCAGGAGCAATGGCAGAAAGAACAAAATTCTTATCTTATTGTATTTATTCTGCAGTAATTTCTGCATTGATTTATCCGATTGAAGCACACTGGATCTGGGGCGGTGGATGGCTTGCAAGTTTAGGATTCCATGATTTTGCAGGTTCCTGTGCAATCCACATGGTTGGTGGAACAACAGCATTTATCGGAGCCGCACTGGAAGGAGCCAGAATTGGTAAATTTACCAGAGATAAAGATGGAAAAGTAACAAAGGTACATGCATTCCCTGGACATAACATTGTAATCGGTGCACTTGGATGTTTCATCCTCTGGTTTGGATGGTATGGATTCAACGGAGCTGCCGCTACGACAGGTCCACAGTTTGCATCGATCTTTATGGCAACAACGATCGCACCGGCAATCGCAACGGTTGTATGTATGATATTTACATGGCTTAGATATGGCAAACCGGATGTATCGATGTGTCTGAATGCTTCACTTGCAGGTCTGGTAGCAATCACTGCACCTTGTGATGTCGTTGATGCAACAGGTGCGATCATCATCGGTGTGGTAGCCGGACTTCTGGTTGTATTTGGCGTATGGTTCTGTGACAATGTTGCTCATGTAGATGACCCGGTCGGAGCAGTTGCAGTTCATTGCTTAAATGGTATCTGGGGAACGATCGCAGTCGGTCTCTTTGCAACAAAAACAGCACCAGAGTGCACATTGAAAGGTCTGTTCTACGGCGGCGGATTCCACCAGCTTGGCTTACAGCTGCTTGGTGTAGTAACCGTAATGGCATGGACGATCATAACCATGACGATTGTATTTAAGATTATCGATAAGACGGTAGGTCTTCGAGTAACAGAAGAAGAAGAGATTGTAGGTCTGGATGTGAAAGAACATGGTCTGGCATCTGCATATGCAGGTTTCAGTCTGATGGATATCACAGAAGGAAGCATGAGTATCAATGAGAATACAGAGCTTGGAGAAAATGATTATGATGAAGCTTCAGAAGCACAGAGAGCTGCATCTGTCAAAGTAACTGCTCCTGTAGATCCTGAGACTGGAATACATAAAGTTGTTATCATTGCCAAACTTTCAAGATATGAAAAACTGAAAACTGCACTCAATGATCTTGGAGTAACAGGAATGACAGTCACACAGGTTATGGGATGTGGTGTTCAGAAAGGTGCCGGTGAGAAATACCGTGGAGTTGAGATGGATGTAACCGTACTTCCAAAGGTTAAAGTAGAAGTTATCGTAGGAAGCATTCCGGTAGACAAAGTGATTGAGACTGTGAAGAGAACTCTTTATACCGGACATGTCGGAGACGGAAAGATATTCGTTTACAATGTACAGAAGGTTGTCAAGGTTCGTACCGGCGAAGAAGATTATGATGCATTGAAAGATGTAGAGTAAGAAAAAAGTTTACAACAATATAGTGGTTTATTATGTATAGTGAGAAGAGGCATATAGAATAGAAGTTCGAATATGTCTCTTTTCACTGTCATGTATTCGGAAGGAGTTGCCAATTATCTGTATTATCTCAAATTTTATTAGGTGAGAGGCTTGACAAATGAAATTGATTAAGACTATAATTAAATTTACGTAAAGACAGTCTGCAAACCAGAAAAGCATTACAATCAGGGCTTGTACTGGTTTCGACGGGGGTCTGGAAGTTGGAGAAGCCATCCGTAGCGGGACACTACGTTAAAAGTTCCACTTAAATATAAACGCAGACAATACAGAATTAGCGTACGCAGCCTAATTAGGCCGCAGTCGGCCCCGGATCATCCGCTGTTCGGGTCACCGGCTTCAAACAGGCGGAGCACTTCGTTCCCAAAGCTTTGAGGGGATGGAAGAATTTATGAAGCTACTAAAGTGAGGAACCTGTCATTAGGTGCCGCATGGAGGGAATGTTAATATAATGACTGTGATGGGAGATGCTCGAATGGATGGGCTTTCGGACGCGGGTTCAACTCCCGCCAGGTCCACTGATATCCTGAAATTTTTGAAAGAATCAAAGATTTCAGGATATTTTTTTGCGCTTTTTTGAAAAAATCAATAGCAAAATTAAATGATAATAAATATCAATATCAAAAAAAGAATTGAAGCAGAAAAAAACATATGGTACATTTATTGAGTTAGAAGAGTGAAATTGAAAATAATACAGACTAACTATTGATAGATGAAAGTAACTATAGATATAGAGGATAAAGAATGAAAAGAAAGATTGTAATAGCCATTTTATGTGCGGCGGTGTCGATGGGAACCGTTGGATGTGGAAACAGTACGGCATCCGCCAAGACGACACAGACGCAGACAGATAAAAAAGAAGATTCCAAAAATGAAAATTCCGAAAAATCCAGTGAAGAAAAGCAGAGTCGCGATATATTTGCGATGGATACGTATATGACGGTAACAGCATATGGAGAGCATGCATCTGAAGCAGTAGATAAAGCCGAGACAGAGATCAAACGACTGGATGGAATGTTGTCTACCGGAAATGAAAACAGTGAAGTGTACAAATTAAATCAAAACGGGGAAGCTGTTGTTTCGGATGACACGGCGTACTTGTATGAACGCTCTGAAAAAATATATAAACAGACAAAAGGAGTATTTGACATATCCATCTATCCGGTCATGGATGCATGGGGATTTACAACGGAGAATTATCGGATCCCTGCGGAGGATGAACTGAGTGCGTTACTGAAGAATGTAGATGCATCGAAGATCCAATACGACAAAAAGACAAAAAAAATCACGCTGCCTAAGAATGTGAAAATTGATTTCGGAGGCATTGCGAAGGGATATACATCTTCAAGGATTATGCAGATTTATAAAAAGTGCGGTGTGACGAGCGGTCTGGTAAGTCTTGGAGGAAATGTACAGCTTCTTGGTGCAAAACCAGATGGAAGCGCATGGAAAGTTGCGGTAGAAAGTCCGGATGAAGACGGAAATTATCTTGGAATCCTGCAGGCAAAGGACAAGGCGGTTATCACATCGGGCGGATATGAGAGATACTTTGAAAAAAATGGGAAGAAATATCATCATATCATTGATCCGTCTACAGGCTATCCTGCAGAGAACGGACTGATTTCGGTGACGATCGTAAGTGATGACGGAACACTTGCGGATGGATTATCTACTTCACTTTTTATCATGGGAAAAGAGAAAGCGGAGAAATTCTGGAAGAAGTATAACGATAAATTTGATGTGATTCTGCTTACGGATGACGAACAATTATACGTATCAGAAGGGATCGCGGATGATTTTCAATCGGATTATAAGGTAAATGTAATGAAAAAGTAGAGGCGGAAGATATGGACAAAGAAAAAGTGATCAAAAAAATAAAACAGGGTGCACCGGCTACCTCGGCGATTGTAGTTGCAGCCTGTATCGGGGTGTCGTTAAGCGGCTATCAGGCACCGGTTTATGAAGCTCAGGCACAGACGAAAGAGACAAAGACAACGGATGCCGAGGAAGCGAAGAAGACAGAAAGCAAGGCAAAAGGTTCTTTTGATCTGGCAGACGGAATCTATAAAGGAACAGGAACCGGTTATGCCGGCGAGGTGACTGTTGCGGTAACGATCAAAGATAAACAGATTACGGCAATTGATATCTTAAGTTCTTCGGACGATGCGGCGTTCTTTAACCGTGCAAAAGCAGTGATAGACAGGATCATTGCAGGACAGACTCTGGATGTGGATGTGGTGTCTGGCGCAACATTTAGCTCTAATGGTATTATCAGTGCGGTGAAGAATGCATTGACAGGAGAAAAAGACAGTGGAGAGACGGGAGAATCCCAGTCCGGAAATGCAGCGGTACAGGGAAGTACACTGTCACTGGCTGACGTGCAGGATGCGGCAGCGTATAAAAATGGAACCTATTATGGAACAGGAACCGGATTCGGGGGAACTTTGAAAGTTAAGGTCGTGATCAGCAGAGGAAAGATTACGTCTATTGAGGTTGTGGAGAATCATGATGACAGCAGTTATCTGAATCGCGCAGAAGCATTGATCGGCAATATTATTTCATCGCAGAGTACAAATGTAGATGTAATCTCCGGGGCGACTTACAGTTCGAACGGAATTAAGAGTGCAGTAAGAGATGCACTCCGTCAGGCTGCAGTAAGCGGTAATTTACAGTCTGTGAATGCGAAGACGGAAGATACTTCTAAGACAGAAGATAATACGACTGTCAAAGGCAATTTTCCGTATAAAGAAGGTATTTATTACGGAACGGCAGAAGGGTATAACGGTGAGATAGAAGTAGCGGTGGTTCTTCAGGATAAATCAATCAAGGCAGTACTCGTAACAAAGAATTATGATGATGAAAAATTCTTTAATCGTGCAATGGATGTAGTAAAAAATATTATGAAAAAACAGAGTACGGATGTGGACGTAGTATCCGGAGCAACTTACAGTTCAAATGGTCTCATAAATGCAGTGAAGAATGCATTAAAAGAAGCAGAAAAGGTAACAAACGGACAGACAACGGAGCCGAATAAGGAAGAAGCTGATACTTCAGAACTTGAAAAAGCGATGAAAGAAGCAGAAGAACTGAAACAAGAGGATTATACAGAAGCAACCTATGCGGTTCTTAAGACCAGAATGGAAGACGCACAGAAGCTGCTTGATGCAGATAAGACAGAGATCAGTCAGGAAGATGTGGACCAGGCTCTTGAGAATCTGAATCAGGCACTGGCACTGCTGGAGAAAAAAGATGATGGCGAAGATGATACTACAGTATATAAAAATGGTATCTATGAAGGACGTGCGCTGTGCAGACCGGATGAAGATGAAGATTTCACGGCTTATAATCTGACATTGAAAGTGACAGTGCGGGGTGACAAGATTGTTGCTGTTACTGATGTAAAAGGGGACGGAGATTCATCGAATGACAGATATATCCTTCGCGCTGCAAACGGAACATCGAATAAAAAAGGTGTGACAAGCCAGCTGATCGAGAAAGGTAATACAGAAGGAATTGATGCAGTATCGGGTGCAACCTGTACTTCAAAAGCAATCCTGGATGCATGTGAGAACGCCTTGCTTTCTGCAAAAAGACAGTAAAAAGAGACTGAGTTAAAGGAGAGAGAAGAATGAGAGAATTCTGGATGCGCCTGATGAGTGTTGTAGTGATCGTCGGGTTGATATTGGGATATAATTCTGTGCTGGAAGTCAGAGCAAAAGATGAGGAAATTACAAAACTGAATGCCAAAATCGAAAATACGGAAAGTTTAGAAGATGAGGATTCAAAAAACGGTTCTTATAAAGACGGAACATATACCGGAGAAGCGGATGGATTTGGTGGAACTGTTAAAGTGGAAGTAATAGTAAAAAAGCAGAAGATTAAGGAAGTAAATATTGTCTCTGCTGATGGAGAAGATGGTTCTTATCTGACTATGGCGAAAGATATTATACCGAAGATTCTGGATGCGCAAAGTGCAGAAGTAGATACGATCAGTGGTGCGACTTTCAGTTCTACAGGAATTAAGAATGCGACAAAACAGGCATTAGATAAGGCGGTAAAATAAATGAATGCAAAACAATTGAAAAAGATACATATATGGATAAGGGCAATCATCCAATTGCTGTATTTTATCTTTATTCCGTCGGTATACACGGCAGCATTTGCAGGTGTGAAATATATATTTACACAGATTGGTGCAGGTGAAAAAGTGGCGCTGACATCATTTGTTACTGTACTTATTGTGGTGTGTGTATATACTGCTGTTTTCGGAAGATTCTTTTGTGGATTTGCCTGTGCATTTGGAAGTCTTGGCGATGGAGTGAATGCATTATACAGACTGATCTGCAAAAAGATGAAAAAGAAACCGGTGCAGATTCCGGACCGGATTGCAGACAGACTTGTATATCTGAAATATGTGATCCTGGTAATCATCGTATTTATGTGCTATGGCGGTGTATACAGTAAAGCACAGGGAACAAGTCCTTGGGATGTATTTTCCATGATACATGCAGGAAATTTTAAACTGAATGGATATCTCATAGGGTTGGTCATTCTGGTACTTCTGATTGTCGGAATGTGTCTGGAGGAAAGATTTTTCTGCAGAAATTTCTGCCCGATGGGAGCTGTATTCTCACTGGTTCCGGTGTTGCCGGTATTTGCACTTCACAGAGACCGGGAATCCTGCATTCCAAAGTGCAGTGCATGTTCCAGAAAATGTCCGGCGAATATCGGACTTCCGACGGATGGTTCCTGGAAAGTAGAAGGTGACTGTTTCCAGTGCCAGAAATGTATAGATACATGTCCGAAGAAGAATATTCACTGCGGAGTGAAAAAGATCAGAGGCAATGAAATCTGGTTTACAATTTTAAGAGCGTTGATATTACTTGGATTATGTATTTGGCTTGGAGTATAAAATAACATAATATGCAGACATGTGTGGAAAATGCACATGTCTGATTAGTAAAATTTTTTTTGATTATAAGTTAGAAAATACTAACTTAATAATAAATATTTTCATTAAGGAGGCTTTTATGAAAAAGAAAGAAATGAAGACAAAAGTAATGGCAGTTGCGATGTCGGCAACCATGGCAGCCAGCATTTGTCCGGCGGTACCGGCGATGGCGGTAACGAAAGATCAGGTGGCAAAAGATGGAACATATATGAAGACTGCACATGTCACAAGAACAGAGGATGATGATGAAGATGAATGGAATGAATATGATGTCCGAGTAGCCTTGACTGTAAAAGATGGAAAGTTTTCTGATATTGTAGTAACTCCGGAAAATGGCTATGAGTCTGGTAACGATTCATATTTTAACAAAGCATATTCTAAATCAAAGGGAATAAAATCAAAATTAGCTGGTCAGTCAGCAACAGAAGATACAATTAATAGTTGGGATACCGTATCTACTGCAACAAGATCATCTGATGCCATAAAAAAAGCGGCATTAGAAGCAATCCAGTCGGCACCAGAAGCAAGTACAGCAGCAACTGTAGATACAGCAGCTCTGGAAGCTTCAATTACGAAAGCAAAAGCATTAAAAGAAAGTGATTACACAGCTGAGACATGGAATACGTTAAAGACAGCACTTGCGTCTGCAGAGACAGCACTCGCTGAAAAGAAATCTCAGGATACAGTCGATGCAGCGAAAAAAAATCTTGATAGTGCAATTGATAACTTGAAAGCAGCAGTAAAAGAAGAATATAAATATGTCTATGCAGGACTTAGCTGGGCGGAATACTGGGCAGCAGAAGGAGTACAGGCAGCAGGAGACAGTTCATCATCCAGTGAATTGGATACAAAAGGAGAGCCAGATAAAGGTGCATTTGATGTTGTAACACGTGCAACGGTGAACCATGGACTTCACAGAGGAAGTTATCAGTGTGTGGCAACCATAGAGGCAGAAAATGGAAAATCTTATGAAGTGTTATATTGGACAGATTCAAAGACAGCTGTTCTGACAGATGGAAAAACGATTACATTTGACCGTGGAGCAATCACCGAAGAAGACGGAACAACAACGAAGATGACAAAATATGATGTTACAGGACTGAAATATGTACCGGTAAAAGTAGCGACAGAAGATTATGAAGCATTCTGCAAAGCATACAAAGTTGTAGAAAACGGTGGAGAACTTGCAGGAGGATTTGCCGAGAATAAACTTCAGTCATACAAAGGTCTGAAAGCAAAAGTTACAGCAGATACAAACGGACTTAAGACAGCAACTAAGAATGCGGATGGAACATTCAGTTTCTCAGCAAAAGAGACAGGAACGGAATCTGGAATTGAAGGACAGGAATTAAAAACAGCACCAACAGCAGAAGAAGCAGGACTTACAGTAAAAGAAGCAAAGGGCTCTTATGGAGAATTCTTAAGAGTAGATCTGACAGGTAATTACGGAGACCTCGGAGCAAATATGCAGAGTGTAAAATGGACATACTATGGAGATGACAGTACATACACGAATGCAAAAGCAACATACGGAACAAAATTTGCAGCAGATAACTGGATGCATAAAGCACAGGGAATCCAGCTTGGACTTACCAAGTCACTGCGTTGTACATTGCCGGAAGGAACAGATGGAACAGGCTACTGGACAATGACAATCTCAGCACTTGGATATAAAGATGTAACCTATAACTTCCAGGCAACAGATGCAAATATCGTAAAAGATGTAGACGAAGAGATCAGCACAACAAATCTGGAAGCAGCAATTAAGAAAGCAGAAGGCTTAACAGAATCAGATTACACAGCAGAGAGCTGGGCAGCAATGCAGACAGAACTTCAGGAAGCAAAAGAGGAATTAGCAGCAAAGCATTCACAGGCGGCAGTGGATGAAGCAACCAGTCATCTGAATGCAGCAATCGAGTCACTTGTAAAAGCAGAGGAAAAAGAGACTTATGTTCTCATGAACATCCCGTATGCAGCATTCTACAAATCAGAGACAACAAACAATGACGTGGATGTTGATGTATTTACTTCTGCAACAAAGAACAAGACACGTACCACAGGACTTGCAGGTGGTTCTTATCATGAAAATGCAGATGGATCACAGATTGATGGTATTACATTTGCTGTGAAAGTAGATCCTTCAGTAGATCTTACAAAATACAAAGAAGTAAAAGATACGGATAAAGTTGATATTACAGTAACGAACCGTGGACAGACATCTACCACAACATTAGAAGGAAAAGATACACTTTTTGAAAACGAGACATATGCATACTATCCATTGACAGAGGCTCCTGCAAATTACAAAGAAGTTTCTATGGACAAGGATGGAAAACTTGTATTCAGCGAGGTTAAAGGACAGAAAGCAGAAGCTCTGACAGGTGTTACGGCAGAATTGTTAACACAGTCTTCTTATGGAGATTACCAGCTTAATCTGGACGGACTTCCGGAAGATAAGATTACATCTTCTAATGTAAATGCAGTCGTTGTAAAGACAACAGATGGAACTGCCTATGGTATGCGTCATCTGGAGAACATCTGGAGAGGAAATGAGCTCGCTTGGAGTACCGGATATACAGAGTCAGTACATGGTTGCCCGACATCTTCAGCGCATTATGCATCTATGATGGGCAAGACGATTGACAGTATTGAATATTATACAACAAATGGTCTATATACAATTGATGTTAATGATCTTTATGTCCCTGTAAAATTTGCAAAAACAGAGGATGCTGTTAAGGTTGCAGATGCAGATATTTCTGCTGGTAAGACGGCGATAGAGCTGAATCTTAGGGATGATTTTGATCCGGAATACACCGTTGAAGGATTGAATGTGAAAGTAGAAGGCAATGTATTAACATTTAAAGCAGATTCTTCAATTAATCCGGGGAAATATACACTTACAGTAAAAGATAAAAATGGAAAATATGCAGATTTGAAAACAACATTCATTCTGTCAACAACAGATATGCCGGCAACATATGATGCAGATAACAAAAAGCTTACAGTGGCAGAAAACAGTAATGAGGAAGCATTCAATACTTATATCGGAAATATTACATCTGTAAATGTGAACGGCACCGATTATGCAGCAAGTGGAAGAGGTTCTGTAAAGATTATTGATAAAGACGGAACGCTGGTGACAGATGCAGCGCCATTTAAAGATGCGTTGGCCGGAACAGAATTCCAGATCACAGTTACATCAACTGGTTATACAACACCTCTTACATTTACATACAAAGTTCCGGGAGAAACTCCGGCGCCATCTGAAGTAGATACAACGAAACTTGCAGCAGCAATTGAAAAGGCAGAAGGATTAAACGAATCAGATTATACAAAAGACAGCTGGAAAGCACTTCAGTCAGAGCTGACAAAAGCGAAATCTGCACTGGAAGCAAAAGAGAGCCAGGATACAGTTGATAAAGCAGCAGATAGCCTGAACAAAGCAATCGACGCACTGGAAGCAGCGACACCGGATGAGCCGACGAAAGAAGTATCAACAGATGCACTTGAAAAAGCAATTAAAGCAGCAGGTGCTTTAAAAGAATCAGATTATACAGCAGACAGCTGGAAAGCACTTCAGTCAGCACTGGCTGAGGCTGACACGGCACTGAAAGAAAAGAAAGATCAGGATACAGTTGATAAAGCAACTGAGAAGCTGAATAAAGCAATCAGTGCACTTGTGAAAAAGGATGCAGGACAGAAAGTTAATGGTACAAATGGAACAACCGGTACATCAGGCAAATCCGGTAAGACAGGATCCACATCGAATACGAAGAGTGGAAAAGCTGCGAAGACCGGAGATCCATCAAGCATGTTTGCGTGGTTAGGACTTGCAGTAACATCTCTCGGAGCCGGAATCGGAGGATTCTCACTTAAGAGAAAGAAAAGAGAAGATGAAGAATAGTATGAGTTGTATAAAACAACAAATTACAGATTAGAGTAACTTAAGAAAAAGTACCCATGGTAATATGGTATGCTCCCCGTCAAGAGGACAATAAAAAATAATAAATTTTTGT
>OHYL01000884.1_pt1 | contig 11375 bp, 10 predicted proteins | sample 1580261 | NCBI WGS metagenome assembly OHYL01 (sample SAMEA3882548, study PRJEB24775) | human gut metagenome | biome: human-associated habitat; feature: intestine environment; material: feces | place: Netherlands | collected 2009/2010 | reverse complement strand
GCGATAATGTTGAGGTAATTTACTCTACTTTTGATGAACTCCCGGAACATCACAAACGTGTATCGGAGATGGTGCTTGGCCGTGCAAAACGTCTGGTAGAGCACGGCAAAGATGTCATGATCCTTCTTGACAGTATCACAAGACTTGCAAGGGCATATAACCTTACGGTTCCACCAAGTGGACGTACCTTATCCGGAGGTCTTGATCCGGCGGCACTCCATATGCCAAAAAGATTCTTTGGTGCAGCGAGAAACATGCGTGAGGGAGGAAGCCTTACAATCCTTGCGACAGCGCTGGTTGATACCGGAAGCAAGATGGATGATGTTGTATTTGAGGAATTTAAGGGAACCGGTAACATGGAACTCGTGCTCGACCGGAAACTGCAGGAACGCCGCGTCTTCCCGGCCATCGACATAGCCAAATCGGGAACAAGAAGAGAAGATCTGCTTCTGACACCGGATGAGCAGGAGGCCGTTTACAATATGCGGAAGGCATTAAACGGCATGAAATCCGAGGAGGCCGTGGAAAATATTCTGAATATGTTTGCCCGCACCAGAAACAACGGCGAACTGATTCAAATTTTAAAGAAACAAAAAATAGTATAAGGCTTGCAATTTTCAAAATTGTGTGATACAATGAGAAAGCTGTGCAAGGTTGATGAGATTTTGTCAGCCTGAAATACGAAATCATCAGAGTAAATCTGAGAAGATAACAATATTAAGAAGAGGTGAATAAAATGAGAGAAGGAATCCATCCAGAATACCATCAGGCAACTGTTACCTGCAACTGCGGAAACACTTTCGTAACAGGTTCTACCAAGAAAGAGATCCACGTTGAGATCTGTTCTAAATGCCATCCGTTCTACACTGGCCAGCAGAAAGCTGCTGCAGCTCGTGGACGTATCGAGAAGTTCAACAAGAAATACGGCATGAAATAAGAATTGAATCAAGCAAGATGAAAAACGGGCTGAGGTTGGAAGATCTCAGCCCGTTCTTGCGTTACGGATGCAGAAAATCCCCTTTGAGGAGGTAAACGTAAATTATGAAATCATCCAATATTGGCGGCCAGGCCGTGATGGAAGGCATCATGATGATGAACAAGGACCGCTATTCCGTCGCAGTACGCCGGCCGGACGGGGAGATTGAAGTTAAAGTAGAGCAGCACAAGCCGCTGACGAAGCACAAGGAGCTCTTAAAAGTTCCGATTCTGCGCGGCGTCTTCAGCTTTGCCGATTCGATGATCGTCGGCATGAGTTCCCTTATGTACTCCGCTTCGTTCTATGAGGACGAGGAGGAGGAAAAGAAAAAGCCGGCGACGAAAGAGGAAGAGGAGCAGCAGAAAGCGAAAAAAGAAAAGACAGACAGGCTGATGATGTACGGAACCGTCACATTTTCCGTTGTCATCGCCGTCGTTCTCTTTCTGATGGTGCCGTACTTCCTGTCCGAACTGCTGCACAAAGCGGGAGCCGGAACGACACTGACCGCGGTGGCAGAGGCCTTTGTGCGTGTGGCACTGTTCCTCGGCTATCTGGCAGCCATTTCCCGTATGGAAGACATTCAGCGCGTGTTCATGTACCACGGCGCCGAGCATAAATGCATCAACTGCGTTGAGCACGGTCTGGAACTGAACGTGGAAAACGTCTTAAAGAGTTCCCGGGAGCACAAGCGCTGCGGAACGAGCTTTCTGATGTACGTCATCGTCATCAGCATCATCTTTTTCATGTTCATCCGGGTCGATTCCCCGCTGCTGAAAATTGTGATCCGCCTGCTTCTCATTCCGGTGATCGCGGGCGTTTCGTATGAAATTATCCGCCTGGCGGGAAAAAGTGACAATAAACTGGTCAACCTGATCAGTAAACCGGGCCTGATGCTGCAGCGCCTGACGACGCGCGAGCCGGATGCCGAGATGGCAGAGGTTGCGATCGCCGCTGTGGAGGCTGTGTTTGACTGGAGAGCGTACCTGAACGAAAACTTTGGTTATACGTACCCGGCCAAAACCGAAAAGAAAGAACATGAGGAGCCGTGACCGATGAGTGTGCACGATAGAAAAAACTTGAAATCTGCACTGGAATCCGCTATTCTGTACTTACAAAAGCAGGGGGTGGAGGAAGCCCGGCAGGACGCATGGCTTTTACTGGAGCATGTCTGCGGGATCAGCCACAGCACCTACTTTGTACACAGTGAAGATGAAATGCCAAAAGAACAGCAGGAGCAGTACGAAGCGCTGGTCAGAAAGCGCGGCGAACACATTCCGCTGCAGCAGCTGACCGGAGAGGCGTGGTTCTACGGAATCCCTTTTTTTGTGAATGAGCATGTACTGATTCCGCGGCAGGACACCGAGATTCTTGTGGAGGAAGCGCTCCGCGGCCTTCCAAAAGATGCACGGATTCTCGATCTCTGCACCGGTTCGGGATGCATTCTCATATCGCTTCTTGTGACGAGAGAGGACTGCACGGGAATCGGCGCGGATCTCTCCGAGAAAGCCTTACAGGTTGCGGAAAAGAACGGCGCACAGGTGGGCGGACGGGCATCGTTCGTAAAGAGCAACTTATTTGAAAACATCGAGGGAACCTTCGATGTGATCGCAAGCAATCCGCCGTATATCCGCACGGATGTGATTGAAACGCTGATGCCGGAGGTGCGCGACCATGAGCCGCGGATGGCACTCGACGGCAGTGCGGACGGTCTTGTCTTTTACCGGAAGATTACAGAGCAGGCAGGAAGCTATTTAAAAGAGGGCGGAAAGCTCTGTTTTGAAATTGGATATGATCAGGGAGATGAAGTGCGGGAGCTGATGGAAACCCACGGCTTTGCCGATGTACAGGTTCTGAAAGATCTGGCAGGCCTGGACCGCGTGGTGACCGGTATCTGGCACAAAAAACCCTGACAGAAATGAATTTTAATTTTGACACCATAATGACATCATAAACAGACGAAAACAGCAAAAAGGAGCAGTCATTTTATGTTTGATAAACTTGATGATATCCTCATGCGTCTCGAGGAGGTACTGAATCAGTTAAGCGAGCCGGACGTCGCTGCCGATGCGGCGAAGTTCCAGAAGCTGATGAAGGAGCAGGCAGAACTCCAGCCGATCGCAGACGCATATAAGGACTATAAAACACAGAAACAGACCATTGAAGAGAGCCTGATGCTTCTTGAGGAGGAATCCGACGAAGAGATGCGCGAAATGCTGAAAGAAGAGCTCTCCGATGCGAAAAAACGCGTAGAGGAGCTGGAGCAGGAGCTCAAAGTCCTGCTTCTGCCGAAAGACCCGAACGATGACAAGAACGTTATCGTGGAGATCCGTGCAGGTGCAGGTGGAGATGAAGCTGCCCTTTTTGCGGCTGAGATCTACCGTATGTATGTACATTATGCAGACAGCAGACGCTGGAAGACAGAGATGATCTCCCTCAATGAAAACGGAATCGGTGGATTCAAGGAAGTTGTATTTATGATCACAGGACAGGGAGCATATTCCCGTATGAAGTATGAAAGTGGTGTACATCGTGTACAGCGTGTGCCAGAGACAGAAAGCGGCGGACGTATCCATACTTCAACCATTACCGTAGCAGTGATGCCGGAAGCAGAAGAAGTTGACGTTGTGATCGATGAAAAAGATATCCGTATCGATGTTATGCGTGCATCTGGTAACGGTGGCCAGTGTGTCAATACCACAGACTCTGCTGTACGACTGACTCATTATCCGACAGGAATCGTGATCTACAGCCAGACTGAAAAATCACAGCTGCAGAACAAGGAAAAGGCATTTCGTCTTCTGCGTTCCAAATTATATGAACTGGAACTGGAGAAGCAGCATTCTGCAGAGGCTGAGGCAAGAAGAAGCCAGATCGGTACAGGAGACCGTTCTGAGAAGATCCGTACTTACAACTTCCCACAGGGACGTGTGACCGATCACAGAATCAAGCTTACGCTTCATAAGCTGGACAGCATTATGAACGGAGATCTGGATGAAGTCATTGACAGCCTGATCGCAGCAGACCAGGCAGCAAAGCTGGCATCGATGAATGAGGCAGTATAATAGAAGCAGGCAAAAGTGTATAAAGACAGGAAAGCCTGTGAGTATGTTCTTCGAATTATTATGGATGATGAAGAACTCACAGTTATTGACAACGAAGTGCAGATGGATTTCAAGAACATGCCCGATCGCCCATATTGATCGGACAATAAAAGCAAATATTGAAACCGTCAGAGGATGGCTTGCAGGACACACTCCTGCTAAAAAATAGTAATAGGATACCCTCATACAGGTCAAGAAAATAGAAATGTCCCGTATGGGGGATTTTTATATACCGAAAAACAAAACAGAGGCGTTGAATGAACATACAACAATTAACTTACATTGTAGAAATCGCAAATTGCAAAAGCATTTCCCGCGCAGCAGAGTACCTTTTCGTCTCGCAGCCCGCTCTGTCCCAGCAGATCCGGAATCTGGAAAAGGAACTGGGATACCGCGTATTTCACAGGACAAGCAAAGGACTGGAACTTACCGAAAAAGGGAATGTTTTTTACCAAAAAGCGCAAGAAATGCTAAAAGACTGGAATCGTTTTAAAGAAGAAGTGATTTCGGGAACAGAACATAAAAAATTAAAAATCGGACTTGGTGCCAGAGTCTATTCCAACAGACTGTTTCCGAAGATTGCCAGATATTTTGAAAGGCATCCGGAGCTTGAGGTGACATTTTATACGGAGGCTGGGCTGGATGCATATGCGGCGATCAAGGACGGTTCCCTTGATATGGCACTGGACCGGATGCCGGAAAATGAAATCGGCATGGAGAAATGTGTCTGTTTTGCAAAAGAACTGATCCGTGAGAAGCAGTGTATACTGATGGCACCGGATCATCCGCTCGCGCAGAAGAAAAATGCTTCAATCATGGATTGCAGGGAATATACTATGCTCACAGGACTGGAGCATTCGGTGGAAGACCGTCTCCTCAGAAAGACATATGGTGAACAGAATATCACATGGAAAAGAGTCATCCGCTCAGACAGCATCGATACGGTGATGAAGATGGTGAAAAGCGGAAGCGGAATCGCGATCGGACCAAAGTCCTTTGCAGAATACTATGGGGTTACGGCGGTGCCACTGGCTCCAGCCAGGCAGGACAGTCTTTATTTTGCCTGCCTGAAATCAAAGAAAAAAGAGCCGGAAATCCGGGAATTTCAGAGGTATCTGACTACTCTGGTTTCCAGTGTTTATCCAGATTAAATCCGCGTCCCTGAACTTCCTGTACCTGGGAAACGATGATAAAGCTTTCCGGATCGATCTGATGAACATTTTTTTCAAGTTGGACGAGTTCACGGTTGGAGATGACGGTGAGTACCATATTCAGCTGCTGGTTCAGATAGCCACCCTGAACTGGAATGATGGTTGCACCGCGGTCAATCTGGGTAAGTACAAAATTACGGATTTCATCTGAATGTTTGCTGATGATCTGAACAGCAATCCTTGAAGTTCCGCTGACGATCAGCTTGTTCATGACAAGGGTGTAAATGATCACATACAAAATCGCATATAGTACCTTGTCAACTGGCTGATAAAGTGCCTGCCCCAGGATGACAAAGAAGTCAATGATGTACAATCCGGCTGAAACAGGAAAACGGAAATATTTATTTAAGATCAGTGGCGGAACGTCTACGCCACCGGTAGAAGCACCGGTACGGATGATCATTCCAAGGGAGATCCCGATTCCGATGCCGGCAAAGAGTGTGCATAGGATCAGATTGTCTGTCAGAACATAATCTCCAAGGATCTGATTGAAGAATTCCAGTGCGATCGGATACATAAAAGAGCTTAAAATTGCAGATAATGTATATTTTTTCCCGAGGAAAATATAGGCAAGCACCAGCATGATAATGTTGAAAGCGAGCACCAGAGAGGAAAGAGGGATCCCGGTTATGCGCTGCAGAATCAGCCCGATTCCGGTCGTGCCACCGGCAACAAGGTCAGCCGGAAGAAGAAAGACTCTGGCTGAAAAAGCGTTGAGTATATTTCCCAGGCAGATGATGAGAACAGAAGAAATCTGTTCTTTTCTTTTTGTAGTAAGTTTCATTGGTCAGTACCTCCATAAGTCGATACTTTTAATTTAGGAGAAATGGGAGAAAATGGGAAATACATTCTATGAATAGTGATATAAGAAAAACTTATATCATATATAACGCTGCGTGGTTGAAAAAGTAACAGGATATGCTAAAATTGACATAAATGAGAGAACATGAGGAGGTACAAAAGATGGGACATATTGTACAGCGTCTGGTTCGGAATGCCATCATGCAGGCGGTGAATCAGGTGATCCAGAATAAGACACAGCAGGAAGCTGCGAAATTTGGAAATGAATGGAAGGGCAGTTTTCATTGTCTGGTATCCGGGTATTACAGCGGCATGACCGTTAAATATCTGATGCTTCCATTTGCAGTTTTCTGCATTCTGTGCGCAATAGGAAGCGGGATTGCCGGCGGGCTGACCTACAGTATCTGGTTCCTTGTGATCGCAGTGGTGTGCCTGGTTACGCGCAGCTATGGAATGAAAATGATGCGTGTGATCATTTACTGGGACAATGGTATGGCATTCTATGACAAGGATGGCAATGAACTCGTACAGCTGCCACGGACAGCCATCGAGCAGATGACGGTAAAAAATGGTAAGATCACAATCCCATGGGAAGGTAAAGAGTATAAGATTATCAGGAACCCATTCGATAACGAAAAAGAAGTACGGGAAATGCTTAATTTTTATTCGACAGAAAATTCCAAATGGATTGCCCGGTAAATAAAAGACAGATAAGTGACAGAAAATGATAACAAAAGAAGAAAGCTCTGATCGCACAGATCATCGAGGCAATGCGCACTTTCCGAACATAAGCAGGAGGTTTAGGACATGAATTTTCAGATCACAGAATATTGCCATCACATTTTAGAAGAGTATATAGAAGAAGGGGATATCTGCATTGATGCCACCGCCGGAAACGGCGGTGACACGGAGTTTTTGTGCCAGAAAGTCGGAGAGACCGGAAATGTCTATGCTTTTGATGTGCAAGAGATGGCGATTGCTCACACCAGAGAACGCCTCGAAAAAGCGAACCTGTCGGCAAGAGCCAAGCTGATCCAGGACGGTCACGAAAAAATGCAGACCTATGTAAAAGAAGAAGCCAAGGTCATTATTTTCAATTTCGGCTACCTCCCCGGCGGTGACCACAAAATCGCAACCCGCGCAGCCACCAGCCTCACCGCCATCGAGTCAGCCCTTAACCTGCTCAAAAAAGGCGGCATCATAAACCTCTGCATCTACAGCGGCGGTGACACCGGCTACGAAGAAAAAGAAGCCATTTTGAATTATCTCAAAACATTAGATTCCAAAAAATGGCTCGTAATCGTAAATTCCTATTTTAACCGTAAAAATGATCCTCCACTTCCTGTATTCATCTATAGACTGAAATAGTTTTTATTTCAGAAAACAGTAGTGGAGCAACTGGCCCACTAACTTTACAAGTAACACAAAAAAATACAAGAAAACCGCAAAAATCCACTCAAAATGTGGTATACTAACAGACAGTACCGCAAAAAAGCGGAATATGGAAGGATTTTTTATGGCAGAAGCAAAATTTAAAAGACCAGAACTGACAGACCGGGATCTTATTGATTTTTATTTCAAAAAGTACCCAAGCAGAAGCTGCGACCGTACTTTTGCAAATGTATATCTGTGGGCAAGGTTTTACGAAGTAGAATTTGCACAATATAACAACGTTCTCCTGTTCCGGGACAACAGTGCAGGTTACGGCTATGCATTTCCGGCAGGTGAAGATGAAGATGTAAAAGCAGCGATTGAAAATATCATGAAGTGGGAGAAAGAAAAAGGCGTTCCATTCTGTCTGTATGGGGTGACAAAAGAGAATTTCGCCAAGCTTGAAACATGGTTTCCAGGCAAATTCGACATCACCTATCACAGAGATGAGGCGGATTATGTCTATGAAAGTGAGAAACTTGCAACACTTTCCGGCAAAAAGCTGCACGGCAAGCGGAATCACGTCAATAAATTTAAAGCACTTCACGGAGATAACTGGAGTTATGAAACGATTACAGAGGATAATCTGGAAGAGTGTTTTCAGATGGCACTGAAATGGCGGAATCTGAATGGCTGTGAAGATGATGAAGAGAAGAATTCCGAGATGTGTGTAACACTCAATTCACTGCGCCTTTACAAAGAACTGAACCTGATCGGAGGTCTGCTCAGAGTTGGTGATGAGATTGTTGCATTTACGATTGGAGAAGCGGTAAATGACGATACCTTTGTGGTTCATATCGAAAAAGCTTATGCGGATATTGAAGGTGCGTATACCATGATCAACCAGCAGTTCGTAGAGCATGAAATTGCCGGAAAATACAAATATACCAACCGGGAAGATGATGTTGGAGAAGAAGGATTAAGAAAGGCCAAGCTTTCCTACAAACCGGTATTTATGGTAGAAAAAGGTGTTGTGACATTAAACGAAGACAGCGAAAAGGAGTGTGCAAAAGATGATATCTAAGAAGATGGAAAATATGGTGGCAAACAGTTCGGCAATCCGCGCCATGTTTGAAGAGGGAAATCGTCTTGCAAAAATTTACGGACCGGAAAATGTATTTGATTTCAGTCTCGGTAATCCAAATGTACCGGCACCGAAAGCCGTAAAGCAGGCGATTCTTGATATTTTGGATGAAGAAGATGAACTGGTGCTTCATGGATATACTAACAGCAATGCGGGATATGAAGATGTTCGCCAGGCTGTAGCTGAATCTCTGAATGAGCGATTTGGTACTGCATTTGCAGCAAAAAATATTACGATGACAGTTGGCGCAGCAGGCGGACTGAATGTTATTTTAAAAGCACTGTTAAATCCGGGAGATGAAGTGATCACATTTGCACCGTACTTTGGAGAGTACAGAAGTTATGTCAATAATTTTGACGGTGTTCTGGTTGAAATCTCACCGAATACCGTAGATTTTCAGCCAAAGCTGGATGAATTTGAGGCAAAGATCACACCGAAGACAAAAGCAGTGATCGTTAATACACCGAATAATCCGACCGGTGTTGTCTATTCCGAAGAGACGATCAGGAAGATGGCAGAGATCATGGAGAAGAAGCAGAACGAATACGGAACAGAGATTTATCTTATCTCTGATGAGCCATACCGTGAACTTGCTTATGATGGTGTGGATGTACCGTATCTGACCAGGTATTATGCCAATACGATCGTAGGATATTCTTATAGTAAATCTCTTTCCCTGCCGGGAGAGCGAATCGGATATCTGGTGATTCCGGATGATGTAAAAGATTCAGAGACACTCATTGCAGCAGCAAATGTTGCAAACCGTATTCTTGGATTTGTCAATGCGCCAACCCTGCAGCAGAAGGTAGTTGCAAGATGTCTGCATGAGAAAACCGATATTTCATACTATAATAGAAACAGGGAGACTCTTTACCAGGGACTCATAGAATGTGGATTTGAATGTGTCAAACCGCAGGGTGCATTTTACCTGTTCATGAAGACTCCGATCAAGGATGAAAAGACATTTTGCCAGGAAGCAAAAAAATATAATCTGCTTCTAGTACCGGGAAGTTCTTTTGGATGTGCAGGATATGTCAGAATTGCATATTGTGTAGCTTATGAGACAATCGTAAATGCACTGCCGAAATTCAAAGAGCTTGCAAAAGAATATCAGCTAGGATAAGACAAAAGCAAAAGATGTGACAGAAAGGTGAGAAAGCAAGATGAGAGAATTTGAGAAAAATATCCGAAAAGTAGAACCTTATGTTCCGGGTGAACAGCCACAGAAAAAAGTGATCAAACTGAATACCAATGAGAATCCGTACCCACCTGCACCGGGAGTTCTTGCGGCAATGAAAAAGCTGGAGGGTCATGTGGACAGTTTAAGGCTGTATCCGGATCCGACATCTGATACACTGGTCAGTGCACTGGCGGACTTTTATCATGTTGGAAAAGATCAGGTTTTTGTGGGAGTGGGATCTGACGATGTTCTCTCTATGTGTTTCCTTACCTTCTTTAACTCGGAAAAACCGGTTTTCTTTCCGGATATTACATATTCCTTCTACAAAGTATGGGCGGATCTTTACCGGATTCCATACGAATGCAAGAAGGTAGATGAAAACTTCCATATCATAAAAGAAGATTATTATCCGGAAAATGGTGGTGTGATTTTCCCGAATCCAAATGCACCGACATCCATCTATGAAGATCTGGAATTTGTGGAAGATATCATCAGACACAACCAGGATGTTATTGTGATTGTGGATGAGGCATATATTGATTTCGCAGGAGAGTCAGCACTTTCGCTTCTGGACAAATATGACAACCTGATCATTACGCAGACATTTTCAAAGGCAAGATCGATGGCAGGAATGCGTATTGGATATGCAATCGCAAGTCCGCTCCTGATCAAGTATTTAAACGATGCAAAATATTCGTTCAATTCTTATACTATGAACAAAACTTCTCTGGTATACGGAGCAGAAGCGGTAAAAGATAAAGAATATTTTGCTGAGACAACACGTAAAATTGTGGAGACAAGAGACTGGGCAGAAGAAGAATTCAAAAAGCTCGGCTTTGTATTTCCAAAACCAAGCGCAAACTTCATCTTTGTATCACATCCGGAATACGATGCAAAAGAACTCTTTGAAGCAATGAAAGCAAAAGGAATCTATGTGCGTTTCTGGGGAAGTGAGCGGATTGAGCAATATCTGCGTGTGACGATCGGTACGAGAGAAGAGATGGAAGCACTCTTTGCCTTCCTCCGTGAATATATGATGAAGTGTTAAAAACATAAATTGCGTTTGTGCTTACACAAATAAGCAATTTATGCGTATTGACACGTCAAGCACCGATTTAATAAGTAAAAAATAGGAGATTTGTATGACTGAAACTTTAGTACAGTGGTTTGTAACTCATCTGGGTGGCAAGGCTGCCAAAGAACTGATTATCTTTATTATTTCAATGATTCCGATTCTGGAGCTCAGGGGAGGAATCCTTGCGGCAGGTCCGGCGTTTTTAAATATCCCGACCTGGCGTGCAATCCCGATCTGTCTGGTGGGGAACCTGATCCCAATTCCGTTTATCCTGCTTCTGATCCGTCCGATTTTTGCATGGCTGCGCAAGACGCGCCTTTTCCGTCCGCTTGTAGAAAAGCTGGAGAAAAAAGCGATGAGCAAAAGTGATCGGATCAGCAGATATGAATTCTGGGGGCTGGTACTCTTCGTAGGAATTCCGCTTCCGGGAACCGGAGCCTGGACCGGAGCTCTTGTCGCATCCCTCCTTGGCATCGACTGGAAAAAAGCTTTCGGAGCAATCGTAGTCGGCGTATG
>OHYL01000879.1_pt1 | contig 11403 bp, 6 predicted proteins | sample 1580261 | NCBI WGS metagenome assembly OHYL01 (sample SAMEA3882548, study PRJEB24775) | human gut metagenome | biome: human-associated habitat; feature: intestine environment; material: feces | place: Netherlands | collected 2009/2010 | reverse complement strand
ACAACGCCCATCTCGTTGAACTGTACGCCGCTCTTCATCGTCAGAAGATGCTCCACGGTCAGATTCGGGCGCAGGATCTTCTGCAGCAGACCGTTTCGTTTTTCAAAAATATCATAGACGTTCTCGTCCAGGGAAAGTTTTCCTTCACTGATCAGAAAACCGACCGCCATGCCGGTGATGCTCTTGCACATCGAATACGTCGCATGCCAGATGCCGCTGCGGTATGGGGCGAAATTGCATTCGCAGATGACATGTCCGTTCCGCAGGACCAGCAGATGATGCATGTCCGTATGGCGCGCAGCGGCGAGCTCACGAAGCATCTGCGTCAGCTTTTCCGATGAGATGCCCTCGCTCTCCGGCACCACGCGCGGAAAATACGTTTCCGGAGATGCAAAATCCCCGAACGCTTCCTTCTGCGGCGCAAAGTCCGTCTTTCCCATATGTCCTGTCGTCCCACTCATAAATCCCCAGATCATTTCCATTGCGGTTAACTGTTCTTTCGCTGCCATGTACGATGCCTCCTGTCTCATGCGGTTGGATTTCCCTGTTTTTCCAGTTTTCCTCATTATATCCAGATTCCTTGAAAATCGCAATGCTTCTTCTGATAAAAAAGAACCGACATAGAAATCTGTATTTCGATTTCTGCCGGTTCTTTTCCGTGTGTGATTTTTTTATTTTACTTTAGCTTACTCATTCCAGAGTTTCATACGCTCCTGATAATTCTGTGTGATAACTTTTTCTACATCTTCCAGTCCTGCGTCATTCATTTCGGAAATCATCTTGTCGTACTCTTCCATTGCCGCATCGTGGCTGTCTGCATTCACAATCTTCGGATATTCCTGATCGTAGATATCCTGGATTTTCTGCCATTTCAAGCCATCCGGAGTGCTTCCTGCCGGGGTAAGGCCTGCAAATTCTGCGGTATCCCATCTGTCGTTCTCACCAAAGTGATTCATAGCCACCTGCCGGGTCTCTTTTACTTTATACTGTGATACATCGTATGGAGTTCCGTCTGTACCATTTCCGTTCTTTACAAACCAGGTCCATTTGCGGACGCCGGTATCCAGTATTGTTTTGTCAAAATCCGTCTGGAATCCTTCAATCAGATCATCGTTCGGAACGTGTTTTCCATCTTCCATATTCCAGTTGGTTCCCTCAATACCCCACATCAGAAGATACTGTCCTTCTTCGCTTGCAAGGTAGTTGATCATCTTCATGGCTGCTTCCGGATTTTTACAATTCTTGGTGATCGCGATTGCATCCCAGCCAAGTGTACTTCTTCCGGAGTAAGTAGTTTCATCTGCACTGATTCCGTTTCCAAGGATTTTATAGGAATAGAATTTTGCATCTTCTCCTACAGAAGAAGCAAGTGCTGTATTTGCTGCATCGGTATCCCAGTAGGAAGCAAAGGTACTGAATACGTTGCCTGCAGACAGTTTCTGCGTCCACTGATTTTTCTTGTTGACAACCCACTCTTTGTCCAGAAGGCCTTCGGTATACAGTTCATTGGCAAAGGACATCATCTCTTTGAAGTTTGGTGCTTTGGCAACATGTTCCAGATTGTCCCCATCCTGATAATATGTTTTCAGACCATACATTCCTTTTAATGTTCCATCGTAGTTTTTGGATTCTGCATCAAAGGTAATGGCAATACTCTCTTTTCCGTCAATGGTCGGATGAAGTTCTTTGAATTTCTTACAAATGTCAATATACTCTTCCTGTGTAAATGGCTCATCGCTGTCTGCGCGGTCTTTTCCAACGATTTCGCACAGATAATCATAGCGCATCAGAACACCGGCTACCGGATCCGGATCTTCTCCGTACCAGTTATTCAGATAGTAATTCTTTCCATCGGTATAACGACTCTTGTTTAAGGTTTCCCCGTACATCTCTTTTACATCCGGGCCGTACTCATCGATCAGATCATTCAACGGAAGCAGTGCGCCTGCCTCAATGTAACGGTTTACAATATCATTTCCACGATCCATCAGGACGATATCCGGGTAATTCTGACCGGTCAGCATCAGGTTCAATTTTTCCAGCGGATCTCCGGTTGGATTTTCTACCTGAATTTTGACACCTGTTTTTTCCTCAATTGCTTTTGCAACTGGATCATCAAAGGTATTGCTTCCGGAGTTTTTGTCAAAGATAGAAATCGTAACTCCGTCTGTTGTTACCTCGCCCGATGCAGATGATGCACTGCCGGATGCAGTACTTGATGATGTACTGCCATTTGATCCGCATCCTGCAAGCATTCCCGCTGCCATCAGGACACTCATCGCCATTGCGATACACAACGCCAAAGTAAGAAACATTTTCATATCCAACCGCCAGACTCACTTCCCGTACTTTATTTTTCTTATTCTTTAACAGTTCCGCCGCCCTCTGCAGACGCATTTCCGTATTGTATTCCAAAATCGTTTTTCCTGTTGCCTCTTTAAACAGGCTCCTCAGATAATTCGGAGACAAACCGACCTCCGCGGCCAGCTTCTCGATATCTGCGCTTTCCGAGCAGTGCTCCTGAAGATATGTTTTTACCTGATAAACGGCATAGTAATTTGGATTTTGATTCTGTTCTTCAAAAAATGCCAACATCCGTTCCAGATACTGCTTCATCTTTTCCCGCATCTGATAACTGTTGTTTGCTTCAAAAATTTCATTTTCTCTCAAAATTTTTTCTGCTTCCATCCAGTTTTCCAGCAGTTCATCGCTCAAAACAAGACGGTTCCATAGATACATATAGAGATTGTAAACTTCTCCCGCAAATGTTTTCGGCGCAAGCCCCTTTAGCTGTTGAAAATAATCTTTCATGGTCTGCAGCGTTTCCTGCTTTTTCCCGTTGCTGACCAGACGACAGATTTCTTCTCTCCGCTCCTTCTGTTCCCGGAAATGATATGCTTTTTCCTCTTCCGTTTCTTTTTCATCTGCACAGAAAAGTTCCGGTGGATCCATATGAAATGCCGGAACACAACAGTTCCGAAGTTTTTCCGCCTTTTCGTACAGGCAGTCAGCTGTCCATGCTCCACTGCACCATCCAACGGCTCTCGGTGCGTCTTCTTTCAAATCATTCCAGATCTGAAATGCCGTATCTTTCACCGACAGATACCCCGCCAGCAGCAGAATGCTGATCCGTTCCGTTTTGCTGATGTAACGGATGCCCTTGTATTTTTCCTGAATTTGGCTACAGATGTTTTCTTCCGTTTTTCCATAAACCGCTATGATTCCAAACCTGCACTCTTCCAGTTCTTCTCCAAATACACCACGGAAATTTTTCCGTAAAAGCTCTGTTTCCTGTTTTTCCCGCAAAGCCATTTCCAGCAACTGCTTCGCCGCCGTTTTCCGCGACCAGTCTGCTATCTCACTTTTCTCCAGTTCACTTCTCACTTTTCTCAGACATGCTTCTACTTCTTCAATCGTAAATGGCTTTAAAAGGTAATCCACGGCATTCACCTGAAAAGCGGAATGGATATAGGAAAAATCATCATATCCTGTCAGAAAAACAATTTTGCATGGATACCCCCGGCGTACGATCGTCTCTGCCAGTTCAATTCCACTCATTCCTGGCATCTGAATATCCGTAATCACAATATCTGCCATATTTTCTTCCAGGCACTCCAGTGCCCTTCTGCCATTGCGCGCGGTAAATACTCTGGAAATCCCGTTCTTTTTCCAGTCAATATAATCCCGCAATGTCTCCAGTTCAATTTCTTCATCTTCTACAAGAAGAACGCGATACATTTTCTCCCTCCTGTTTCCAGTTGCTCCTGCAGTTTTCTTCTCCTGCTACTTTTCATTTCTGTCTTTTTACTGCAGAAGTTCAATCATATACGCCTCATACGGCTGTAACTTCCACACTTCTTTTGTGAGACTTTCTGTATCATTATGAACCAGAACCGTTCCTTTTGTCAAATCATATCGGGCTTTCATCTCTGCCGCGGTATCCCGGAAATTGCAGAGCACAATCAGCTTTTTCTCTCCCAGATTTCTCTCATAAGCAAAAATATCCGGATTTTCTTCCTCAATCAGACGGAAATCCCCATAAACAAGAGTGTCATTTTTCCTACGCAGCGCAATTAGTTTTTGATAGAAATAGAAGAGGGAATCCGGATTTTTTCTGCTGTTTTCCACATTGATCTCCTCGTAATTCTGATTTTCCGCCATCCACGGTGTTCCCGCTGTAAATCCGGCGTGTTTTTCCGCATTCCACTGCATTGGCGTCCGCGCATGGTCCCGGCTGTTCCGTGCAAGATAGGTACGAATTTTTTCTTCCTCCCAGCCTTCTTTTTTACGGTCTTCGGCAAAATTTACAGACTCGATATCCTGATAGTCCTCAATCCGAAGCCCTGACACATTTGTCATACCGATTTCTTCCCCCTGGTAAATATAAGGAGTTCCTTTCATCCCATGGAGAAGGACAGCCAACATTTTTGCTGATTTTTCCCGATACGGTTCCCTGTCATTTCCAAAGCGCGATACGACACGCGGAAAATCATGGTTTCCCCAGAACAGGCTGTTCCATCCTTTTTCTTCCAGTCCCGTCTGCCATTTTTCAAAGATCTGCTTCAGTTGCGGCAGCGTATACGGTTTCGGATCCCAGTTTCCACTTCGGATGCCGTCGATTCCCATCAGTTCAAACTGAAAAATCATACTGAGCTCCTGGCTTTCCGGATCAGAATACTGCTGTGCCATTTCTACCGTAGCACCTCCGGTTTCCCCCACTGTCAGGATCTGTTCTGATTTTCCATACGTATTCTGATTCATTTCCATTAAGTATGTATGAATCTGCTCCGAATGAGTATCATTTCCTCCATGTCCATCTTTTACAATATTGTCAATTGCATCCAGCCGGAAACCACGGATCCCTTTATCCATCCAGAACTGGAGCATCCGGTACAGCTCTTTCCGAAGCGACGGATTTTTCCAGTTCAGATCCGGCTGCATTACACTGAAACTGTGATAATAATATTCCTGAACCTCCGGCACCCATTCCCAGGTGCTTCCTCCAAAGAATGCTCCGCCGCCTTCTGGCGGCTGCTCCTTCGTTCCTTCCTTCCAGATGTAAAAATCATGGTATTTACTGTTTCGATCCTTTCTGGCTTCCAGGAACCATGGGTGCAGATGGGAACTATGATTTAAAACAAGATCCATCATGACCACAATTTCCCGCTTTTCACAGGCTGCGATCAGTTCTTCCAGCTCTTCCATTGTGCCCGCTTCTTCCATTACTTTATAATAGTCACTGACATCATATCCATTGTCGCAATTAGGAGAATCGTTAAAAGGCGAAAGCCAGATGGCTCCAACACCAAGCTCCTGCAGATAGTCCAGCTTCTGCAGAATCCCTCCAAAATCGCCGATGCCGTCTCCGTTGCTGTCACAGAAACTTCTGGTGTAAATCTGATATACGGTTAAGCTATGCCACCACTCTCTTTTCATTTTCTGTCCTCTCTTTCTTTTTTCCCATAAAAGCAGTATAATGATATTATCTTATATTTTCTAACCTGATTTTCGTATTTAATGAAAGGATTTTGACTTTTATGAAAAAAGAACGTTCAAAAGAGCTCTTTTCTCCTGAATCTTGTTCCCCTGTTCTTTCTGACGGAATCCGGGATTTTACCGTGCATGGAACCGAACCTGTTCCGCTCCATATCTATCATCAGGATTATGCTCATGGCGGGCTCTCTGTTCCTTTTCACTGGCATAAAGAATTAGAATGGATCTGGGTTGAAAAAGGTACTCTCACTCTGACACTGAAAACTGAAACCCGGACAATTTCCGAAGGTACTTTTCTTTTCATCAACAGTCACGAACTGCATCAGCTCTGCAGCATTGGAACTACCCCTTCGGTTCACCATGCCCTTGTATTTCTTCCAGAAATTCTCTCATGTGCCTATCTGGATTCCCGTGAAGCAGACTGGATTCGTCCGCTGCTCTCTCATCAACTGCTTCTTCCGGCTTTTCCATTGGAAGAGCTTTCTGCTGCTGAAGCCTCCTCTCAGACACAGAAAACATTTGTACTGACATTATCTGAGCTTTTCCAGGAAATCCTGTATGCATACGATACCAAACCCATCGGCTGGTTTCTTCTGATCAAAAGTGACATGTATCGGATTCTTGCACTTCTGGCGCAATACCAGCTTTTTCTTCATCCGGAACCCCTCTGCACTCGTAAAAAAGAAAGATCTGATCAGTGTAAAAAACTCTTACGTTATATTCAGGATAACTATGATTCTAAAATCCGTCTTTCAGATCTTGCTGCTATACTCAATATGAATCCACAATATTTTTGTCGTTTCTTCAAAACGCACTTTCACACAACGCCTATTTCCTATATCAACCAGTACCGCGTAACCCAAGCCGCAGATCTTCTTACCGGCAGCTCGCTTTCTATCTTGGAAATTGCTCTGCATACCGGATTTGAAAGCCCCAGCTATTTCGCCAGCATTTTCCGCCGGACTTTTGGTATGTCACCGGAAGAATATCGAAAAGCCATGCCCTGACCCGGCAAATTTTTTCCTTCTGAATGCACGGCAACACAAATCTCAAAAATTTTTGATTTTTTTTCAAAAAACACTTGCCAAACTCGTTTTCTTATGATAATATACTACTTGTCGCTGAGCAAAAATCACGGCAGACAAAATAAAAACTTCGGCTCCGTGGTCAAGCGGTTAAGACATCGCCCTTTCACGGCGGTAACACGGGTTCGATTCCCGTCGGAGTCACTGAAAAATCTGAGAAAGATTTTTCTACAATTTCATAATGGCGCAGTAGCCAAGTGGTAAGGCAATGGTCTGCAACACCAGTATCCACCGGTTCAAATCCGGTCGACGCCTCTATTTTCCCGGAAACAGATGGTTTCCGGGATTTTTCTTTTTCAAAATTATTTCAAAAAAGCTGCCGGTTCTGTTTGCTTCGGCAGCTTTTTTGAAAATATCATTTTTTTAATTTTCTTTTTCTTTCACATAGTCTTCATACACATACGCCGTTTTTCCCTCATACGAAATCTTGTACCATCCGTTCTCTTTTCCGAGCATTTCCACTTCTTCCCCTGTCGTCAGAGCTCCGATAACCTGGCTTGTGCTGACGTTGGGTTCTGTACGTACATTGACCGGTGAGATACAGGTGACGGTTTTCTTACCCTTCTGCTTTTTCACGCCATCCGAATTATTTTCTGCTTCCAGCGCTCTTTTCTGCTCCTGGCAGGCCGTCTGAAATGTTTCTGTCAGCAGCTCATTGTCCGGGAACTTCAGAGACTCCAGTATTTCCGGCACGATTTGCTGTGTATCGTTGCTGCCGCTTCCTTTTTTCCATATGATCTGATACCCTTCATTCTCCGTTTTCACCCCGCAGAAAAATGCAATCGGAATCTGCAGGGAATTTTTTACCTGGAAACGATAAAAGGAACTCTCGTTATCTTTTCCTTCGTTAGCTGTTTTCACCATAAAATCGCTGATGCTGTTTTCCCCTGTTATTTCATTCGGATAGAGCAAATTTTCAGCGCTCTCTTCGTCCTCCGGAAAATCCATAAGCGCTACTTTTGCCATTCCTTCCCGATACGATATCTCAAGACTTTCCCCCTCTTCTGATATGAAACTGCATTGGATTTTCTCATCTCTCATTACATTCCAGCCTTCTGGAAGTGTGATTGTAATATTCTGGTATGTAGAAAGAAACTCTTTTTCACCATCTTCTGACTCATCCTGGACACTGGATGCTCTTTCGGAGACAACCGATGGATTCTCCTTTTCCACCTGCTGATTTCCACATCCCATTACCACAATAGTTGTCATCAAAAGAACAGCTAAACAGTTTTTTCTGTTTCTCATGTACAATTTCCTTTCTTGACAGTTCCGTCTTTATTTTCTGTCAGAAAATTTCTTTTGCTTATTGTATCACAACTATTTTTGCACTGTAAAGAGTACATTCCTTCCCTCCTGCTTTGATTTTCTTTATGCAAAAAAATCTCCAACCAGATTGAGGTTCCCTCCCCCAAAAATCCAGTTGAAGATTTTTCTTATCTTTTTTATTTTACTTCTGTAAATTCGACCCGGATACTCTCATACTCTCCCAGCACCTGATGCAGGGTCAGCCCCGCACGGTTCCAGGTACGGCCAAGGCGGACTTCCTGGTCCAGACTGCAGCGGTACAGCTTATCCTCTGCAAGACCGCACACTTTCGTGTGAACCGGAAGCATATTTCCTTCTGCGTCAGTCTTTACGATCGTAAGCAGTGCGCGGCTCTGATCCTTTGCCACGAACTCCCATGCCATGAAATCCTGTTTTTTCAGTCCGGTCAGACGGTAATACAGGCCTTCGTGTGTGAGCTCGTAATATTCATGCATCGCAGCAACCTGCTCTTTTACCATCTCTTTTTCTTCCTCTGAAATCTTATTCAGATCCATCTCATATCCAAAGCTTTCTGCCAGCGCCACATCGCCTCTTGTCCGGAACGGTGTCACACGGCCGGTCTGATGGTTCGGGCATACCGAAACGTGGGAGCCGACGGTGCTGATCGGATAGAAGAACGAGCTTCCGTACTGGATGGAAAGACGGTTGATCGCATCGGTATTATCGCTGCACCAGATCTGCGGGGAATAATACATCATACCGGCATCATATCTTCCGCCTCCTCCGCTGCAGCCCTCGAGCAGCAGATTCGGGCATGCGGCAAGGAATCTTTCCATCAAATCGTAAACACCGAGCACATAGCGGTGATACATCTCTCCGTTCCGGCTCTGTGCTGCCACATGGCTGTAAACATCGCAGACGCTGCGGTTCATATCCCATTTGACATAATCAATCTTTGCATCATGAACGATGGTTGTCAGACGCTCCAGCAGATACTCACGCACATCCTCACGCGTCATATCAAGTACAAGCTGATTTCTGCTGTGGTTCGGCACACGGCCAGGAATTGCAAATGCCCAATCCGGATGTGCACGGTAAAGATCACTGTCCTCGGAAATCATCTCCGGCTCAAACCAGAGACCGAATTTCATGCCCATCTTGTGAATTTTTTCTGCAAGCTGCGCCATGGAGCCGTTCATCTTTTTCTCGTTGACGAACCAGTCACCGAGACCACTGTTATCATCCTCTCGTTTTCCAAACCAGCCATCGTCAAGCACCAGCATCTCAATGCCAAGCTTTTGCGCCTGTTCTGCAATTTTCAGAATTTTTTCTTCGTTGAAATTAAAATAGGTTGCTTCCCAGTTGTTGATCAGAATCGGTCGTTTGGCATGCTTGTATGCGCCACGGCAGATATGCTCGCGGATGATCTCATGATACTGCTGTGACAGTTTGGTAAAACCGGTTCCGGAATAGCTTAAGATTGCCTGCGGGGTATCGAACGCCTCTCCTTTTTCCAGATGGAAGCAGAAATTGGTCGGATGAATACCCATCTGAAAACGGGTCTGATTTTTCTGATCCTTCTGTGCTGCCGCAACAAAGTTTCCGCTGTAAACGAGGCATGCGCCGATGCAGGAACCGTGTGTCTCACCCGCACCCTCCTCGCAGAGGATCACAGCCGGATTGTAATGATGGCTCGATGTACCACGGGTGCTTCCGATCTCGACTTTTGCATGCTGCACCGGAATCCGCTCCGCCGTACGCTCCATCGCATGACGACCCGAGAAATAGATCATCTCATAATTTTCATACATCAGATCCATGCTGAAAGACAGCATTTTTTCCAGCTCAATCGCCGTTTCTCCGTGATTTTCGAGTCTTGCCGCTCTCGTAATCACATTTTCCTTTTCAAATACACCGTAAAACAGCTTCAGAACAATATCGGAAGCCTTCTCCGTCATTGTAATAACAAGAGTCTCACCTTTTTCTTCCTCTGTATCGTACAACGCCGGCATTCCGGGAATAGCATAGGAATAATCCAGAATTTCGAACGAATCGAAACGAAAATCTGCTGCAAAGCTGCCGTCCGCGTGGCGGATCTCAATCATATCATCACGGAAATCACCGACACCACTTCCCGGAATTTCCTGCGGAAGTGCATCAAGAGAATATTTCCGGTTAGGGCCTGCTTCCTCTGGATTTCCTGCAAATCCCATATCTGTACAGAAAATCAGACCGGAAAGATTTTCCTCACCGATTTTTTCTCCATAGTAGAGATGCAGAAGCACATTTTTGTCATCTGCGAACATCTGGTAACTGCTGTCTTTTGTCTGGAGGGTAAATAACCGTCCATTTTCACTTACTTTGATTGCCATGATTTCCTCCTCCTGCGGCATCTTGCAGTATCCTGCAAAACACGATATAATTTTACTGATATTTCGGAATCTCATCCTTTGTGACATTCCAGCTTTTCTGATGATTCTTTTTGTGAGGTATACTTATGGAAACTTCCTGTCCCAAAGCATAAATTTTCGGATCTTTATCTCTGCTTCTGCGGCTACGAAGCCTGCCAGCCGTTCCACAGCTACGGCCCTGCTGTACGCCCCAATTACGTGATCCACTATATTATTTCCGGGAAAGGCACTTTTACCATCGGAAACCGCACTTACCGCCTAACCGCCGGACAGGGCTTTTTCCTGATGCCAAATGTCCGCACCTACTATGAAGCCGATGCGGATGATCCCTGGACCTATCTCTGGATCGGTTTTGACGGTGAAAAAGCTGCCTCTTATGTACAGGAACTCGGTCTTTCCGAGGAGCACCCTGTCTACCAGTGCAGTTTTTCCGGTGAACTGCAGTCCCTCTTGTTTCAGATGCAGAAGCACAATACCTACGACACCTCTGACCAGTATCTTCTGGAAGGCTGTCTATACCAGTTTTTCTCAATTCTTTCCCGCGAAATCACGCTTGCCGACCCTTTTGCACGGGAGAGTGGCAATCTTTACGTGGAAAAGGCCGTCGAGTTTATCCGAAATAATTATTCGAATGAAATTCTTGTCTCGGATATTGCCAGATATGTCTGCGTCAACCGGAGTTATCTCTATACTCTGTTTCAGAAATATCTCCATACCTCACCGCAGGACTATCTTTCTTCCTGCCGGATCACGCGTGCGCTTGAGCTTTTATCGTATACGGATCTCTCCATCGAAACGGTCGCTTTTTCCTGTGGTTACCGGAATGCCGAAGTTTTTACCAAAGCCTTCCGCCAGAAGCAGGGCATGACGCCAAGCGCCTATCGGAAAAAGTTCCGCCTTGACACGACTCCTGACTCTGCACATGTTCCGTGATCTGTCTGATTTCATTATAACGAAATCTTTCTTCTATGAACAGGAAGAAATGTTATGGAAAACCGTCAAAATGTTAGATGGCGTTTCTTAATGGCTACAGACAGCAAAAAAGCGATACAGTCATGATTTTTCATTTCCGTATCGCTTCTTCATCTTAACTCCCCGAGTTGGGCTCGAACCAACAACCCTTCGGTTAACAGCCGAATGCTCTA
>OHYL01000876.1_pt1 | contig 11420 bp, 8 predicted proteins | sample 1580261 | NCBI WGS metagenome assembly OHYL01 (sample SAMEA3882548, study PRJEB24775) | human gut metagenome | biome: human-associated habitat; feature: intestine environment; material: feces | place: Netherlands | collected 2009/2010 | reverse complement strand
GTCAGATGTGAGAATATAACAGCCGGAAGCTCTACTCGAACACCGATATCTACACGGTTGGATTTTGTAGGGATTTCCAGATCCTTACATACCTTTTCCATCCATTTACTTCCGCTTCGTCCTACAGATACAATACATTTTTCACATTCATAACTGCCTTTTTCACATACAACTTTGTAGCCATTTTCAATCTTTTCAATTGTGTCTACCGGTGTATCAAAATAGAAATCCATATGGTCTTTCATCTGATTATACAGATTCTGAAGTACCACATAGTTGATATCTGTTCCAAGATGACGAACCGATGCATCCAGAAGATTTAACTTATTCTGCAGACAGAGTTTTTTGAATTTGGTTCCTGCCGTAGAATAGAGCTTTGTTCCTTCTCCACCGTTCTCCATGTTGATCTCATCCACATATTTCATCAGTTCTACTGCCTGTTTCTTTCCGATATACTCGAACAGAGTTCCACCGAAGTCATTCGTAATGTTGTATTTTCCATCCGAAAATGCTCCGGCTCCTCCAAATCCGCACATGATCGAGCAGCGCTTACAATTGATACAGCTCTTGATCTTATCTCCGTCAATTGGACATTTTCTCTTTTCAAGCGGATAGCCTTCTTCAAATACAGCAATCTTACATTCCGGTTTCTTTTTCATCAGCTCATATGCCGCAAAGATTCCTCCGGGACCTGCTCCAATAATAATTACATCATAATTCATACGTATCTTTCTCCTTTTATATATAAAAATATTATTTCGAAATTTTTTCTTGCGCTGATATTTTCTTAATTTATTTTTTGCGCAAATTGCCGGATATATTCTACGTTGTCGTCATGGATTCGTCAAGCATTTTTCGCAAGATCTTTCATCATTTCTTAATTATGTTTTCTAATCGAATTATGTAAACTTATCTAATCCCCTTTTAATTTTCCATTTATTATATTCAAATATTCATCATACACTTCTCCTTTATTTTATGCATATTTTTGCATATTTTTTAATTATTTTCACTTTTTTATCATTTTTTCTTGCATAATTATAAAATCAGGTGTATAGTATTCCTTGCAGTCAAAAATGTTCTTTATAAAAGAAAGACTTGACTTTTAAGACTGCATACGAGAAGATTATTTTAAATCGATTGATAAAACTATATTTCATGTAGGAGGATATATAAGATGAAAGAAAAAGTTGTATTAGCGTACTCAGGTGGTCTTGACACCACAGCAATTATCCCATGGCTGAAGGAAACATTTAACTATGATGTTATCTGCTGCTGTATCGACTGCGGACAGGGCGAAGAACTGGATGGACTGGAAGAAAGAGCCAAACTTTCCGGTGCAGCCAAATTATATATTGAAGATATCGTAGATGATTTTGCCGACAATTACATCGTACCTTGCGTTCAGGCACATGCCGTATACGAAGATGAATATCTTCTGGGAACTTCTATGGCTCGTCCTGCAATTGCAAAACGTCTGGTAGAGATTGCACGTAAAGAAAATGCTGTTGCAATCTGCCACGGTGCTACCGGTAAAGGTAACGACCAGATCCGTTTTGAACTTGGTATCACAGCACTTGCTCCGGATATCAAGATCATCGCTCCTTGGAGAATGACAGATCTCTGGACTATGCAGTCACGTGAAGACGAGATTGATTACTGTAAAGCACACGGAATCGACCTTCCATTCGATGCAAAACACAGCTACAGCCGTGACCGTAACTTATGGCATATCAGCCACGAAGGTCTGGAACTTGAGGATCCTTCCAACGAGCCAAACTACGATGACCTTCTTGTAATGTCAACAACTCCGGACAAAGCTCCGGACAAAGCCGAATATGTCACAATGACATTTGAAAAGGGTATTCCAAAGAGTATCAATGGCGAAGAGATGAAGGTATCTGACATCATCCGCAAATTGAATGAACTTGGCGGAAAGCATGGTATCGGTATCATTGACATTGTTGAAAACCGTGTTGTTGGTATGAAATCACGTGGTGTATATGAGACACCTGGTGGAACAATCCTGTATGCTGCACACCAGCAGTTAGAGGAACTGATCCTTGACCGTGCTACAGCAGAAGTAAAGAAAGAAATGTCTGACAAGCTTGCTCAGCTCGTATACGAAGGAAAATGGTTCACTCCGCTTCGTGAGGCAATCCAGGCTTTCGTTGAAAGCACACAGGAATATGTAACTGGTGAAGTCAAATTCAAACTTTACAAAGGAACCATCACAAAAGCAGGAACAACTTCTCCATATTCTCTGTACAGTGAATCACTTGCAAGCTTTACAACAGGTGATCTTTATGATCATCATGATGCAAGCGGATTCATCAACCTGTTCGGACTTCCTCTGAAAGTTCGTGCAATGAAGCTGCAGAATGTAAATAAAAATCAAAAATAAATACATACTATGCGATTGAATAAAGCAGGGGCGGATAACCGTCCCTGCTTTATATTTAAATACTTTTCAAAACTCTCATCGCATTCCGATACCAGATCTTATCAAGCTGTGACTCCTTTACTCCTTTTTGCTTCAATATTTCCCACAGCTTCTCCATCTCATCCGGATGTCCAATTTCCATTACTTCCATCTCCCCGAAACCGTCAAAATCAGTTCCAATTGCCGGGAAATCACTGCCCCCTTTATTTAACATATGTAATATATGAGCTGTCATATCTTCAATCCTGGATTCTTTCTCTCTTCCAAGGAACGGGCCATACAGATTAAGTCCCGCAATACCACCTGCATCTGCAAGCTGCCAGATCATCTCATCTGTCAGATTTCTCGGATGCTTTGCAATCTCCCTGCAATTAGAATGAGACGCAATCACCGTTCCTTTTGCGATTGCCATTATATCCCGGAATGTTCCATCCGATGCATGGGATACATCTATGATCATTCCCAGTTCTCCCATTCTTTCTATCACTTCTTTTCCAAAAGGTTTTAACCCCTTCCACATTACAGATTTCTTTCTGCTGTTTGGATATCCGATGCAGTTTTCATAATTCCATACCGGTGTCATAAGCCTGATCCCATGTTGATACAGCTCTTCCAGCCGCTCCATATGACCGTTTAAAATTCCCCCTTCTTCCACAGTCATAATCGCAGAGATCCGTCCTGCGAAATCATTCCTGTCTACATCATTCCACGAATATGCCAGTGCCAGATCTTCACTGTACCTCTCCTGCTGCTGCCTTAAATATCGCACCATATCCTGTACATGAACGAATGCCGCATCATATCCTCCTTTCTTCTTATAATCAGCCGCCTTCGTAAAACAGGCAAAAAGCTGCACGACGGTTCCCGCTTTTTTCATAGATGGAATACTGATATGGCAATCATTCTTCATCAAATCTCCCTGGCCATCCAAATCGATCAATTTCCACAAAGTATCACAGTGCATATCAATCATTCTCATGTTGTTTTTATCCCCTTTTGTTTATTCGTTTTATTACACAAATCACATTATGTAAATCATCTGTTATCAGTATACGACATTTTCCATAGTTTTTATCGCTTTAACTGATAGTTTTTTTCTATACATTTCCATATATATAATCTGCGTCTATTGCACATACTGTATATGTCATATCTACAGAACTTGCCGCTCGCAGCTTCTTTCAAACGCCCGGCGCTGCAAAGAACCTGCCACTGACAGTTCTTCACAGATATATAATAATAAAAAGGAGGAACGTGTACTATGTCAGAAATTTCAATACTTGATCTTCAGAACCTGCGTCATTTAATTGGCGGATTTGAAACCAGCCAGTGCAAAATGCAGGACTATGCCTCAGAAGCCAAAGATCCTGAAATCCGCAAGCTGTTTCAGGATGCTGCAGACAGTGCTATGAAGAACCGACAGGATCTGATGAAATTTTTATAGGAGGAACTATCTATGCTGGATGAAAAAACGATGGTAAGCGATGCCCTTGCCGGTGTCAACGGAGAACTTGTACGTTACGGAGAAATGATTTCCCAGACGGAAAACAAAGAATTGAAGCAGAAACTGAAACAGATACGTAATGACTGTGAAATGTCCCAGGAAAAACTTTATCAGATTGCCCGCGAAAAAAGTTATTATGTTCCTGCCGCCAAAGCTACCGATCAGGAAATCTCACATGTAAAAAACATTCTTGCCGGAATTTCCACACATTAGTATCGAATGCACGCGATACAGAGAACTTGCCACTGGCAACTTTTCTTGCATACTTTGGTATCTAAAATGCACGCCGGGACATTTCTTTTGTTCCGGCATGCAACATTTTGTTGCGTTTCTTTTTATTTGTTTATTATACTATACTTTTCTTACCGCGAGTGATATAATTTAATTACTTTAAATATTCATCGGATTTTGTAAGAAAACTGTCAAGTGGCAGCTTTTCCTACATAGCATTTCTTAAAACGATTCATGCCTCTCCTTTCTTATTTTACTTATATATTTTACGTAAGAATGGCTGCACAATAATAATATTTCATTATTTTACACCCTCTATATACGTAAAATAACAAAAGGCAGCGCATCAAATGAATCCCCTTCCGCATATGTCAATGCACACAACAAAAGGCGCACCCGATATTCTTCGGGCAGCGCCTTATTTCTTTTAACATGGACTTCTCTATCTGTAAATATCCTTATGCACTTCTCTCAAATTGTGAATTATACAGTTCTGCATAGAATCCATTTTGTGCTAATAATTCCTCATGATTTCCCTGCTCTACAATATCCCCGTCTTTCATAACAAGGATCACATCCGCATCACGAATCGTAGACAGCCGGTGTGCAATTACGAAACTTGTTCTTCCTTTCATCAGCTGATCCATCGCCTTCTGGATCTGGATCTCGGTTCTTGTATCTACCGAACTTGTCGCCTCATCAAGAATCAGAATCTTCGGATCTGCCAGCATGGCTCTTGCGATCGTAAGGAGCTGTTTCTGTCCCTGTGATACGTTACTTGCTTCTTCATTTAACTCCATCTGATAACCACCCGGAAGCGTCTTTATAAAGCGGTGTGCACGTGCTGCCTTTGCGGCCTCCACAACCTCTTCATGCGTTGCATCCAGTCGTCCATAACGGATATTATCTTCGATGCTTCCCTTGAACAGCCAGGTATCCTGTAATACCATTCCGAACATTTTTCTTAAGTCATCACGGTTAAAGTCGCGGACATCATGTCCATCTACTTTGATCGAACCACTTCCAACATCATAGAAACGCATTAATAATTTGATCATCGTCGTCTTTCCGGCACCGGTCGGTCCTACGATTGCAACCTTCTGTCCTGGTTTTACATCCACACTGAAGTCATTGATGATTGTGTGATCCGGATTATATCCGAAATGTACATGGTCGAAGCTTACGCTTCCTTCCAGTTTATCGATACATACCGGATTCTCTACCGTCTGGTCTTCTTCCTTCTCCTCAAGGAATTCAAACACACGCTCGGAAGCTGCCGCTGTAGACTGTAACATATTGGCCACCTGTGCAACCTGCTGGATCGGCATCGTAAAACTTCTTACATACTGAATAAATGACTGGATATCTCCAACCTGGATCGTACCTTTCATCGCAAGGTAACCGCCGAGGATAACCTCACCGACATATCCGAGATTTCCGACGAACTGCATGATTGGCATCATCATTCCTGACAGGAACTGCGATTTCCATGCCGATGTATACAGAATATCATTGTCACGCTTGAATGTTGCAATTACATCCTCTTCTTTATTAAACGCTTTGATGATATTATGACCGCCATAGATTTCTTCCACCTGTCCGTTTACATGACCCAGATATTCCTGCTGACTCATGAAATATTTCTGTGAACGTTTCACGATCACTGAGATCAGTCCCATTGAAACCGGAAGGATCAGGAGTGCTACCACGGTCATCAGCGGGCTGATACTGAGCATCATGATCAATACACCGATGATCGTTGTCGTCGATGTGATCACCTGCGTCGCACTCTGGTTCAGACTCTGACTTAAGGTATCTACATCGTTGGTAATACGCGATAATACTTCACCATGTGTCTGCTTATCAAAATAGTTCATCGGCAGACGGTTGATCTTCTCAGAGATTTCTTTTCTCAGACGGTACGTCAGCTTCTGTGACACACCCGTCATAATGTACCCCTGTACAAAGGAGAATACCGCACTTGTCAGATACAGGCATAACAGCGTCAGTACGATATGCGCGATCTTGTCAAAATCTATTCCGGATCCTCCGGATACTTTTCTGACCAGTCCTTTAAATATCTCAGTCGTTGCCTTTCCAAGAATCTTCGGTCCTACAATATTGAATATCGTACTTCCGATAGCAAATACGATTACAAAGAATATTCCAATCTTATATGCGCTCAAATATGCCATCAGCTTTTTCATTGTGCCTTTAAAATCTTTTGCCTTTTCATTTGACATCTGTGGTCCACGTCCTCTACCTCTTGGCATATTATTCCACCTCCTTAAGATCTTCTTCTAATTCTTTTTCTGATAACTGTGAAGAAGCAATCTGATAATATGCTTCGCAGTTCTTCAGTAATTCTTTATGTGTACCCTTTCCGACGATCTGACCATCTTCCAGTACAATGATCTGATCTGCATGAAGGATCGTACTGATCCTCTGCGCAACGATCATAACAGTACTTTCCGCTGTCTTCTCCTTCAGCTCTGCACGGAGTGTTGCATCTGTCTTATAATCCAGTGCCGAAAAACTATCATCGAATATATATACATCCGGATGTTTTGCAATTGCTCTTGCAATCGAAAGTCTCTGCTTCTGACCACCGGATACATTGGCTCCTCCCTGTGAGATCGGGCTCTTATATTTTTTCTTCTTCTGATCAATAAATTCTGTTGCCTGTGCGATTGTTGCTGCTTCAATCATCTCAGCTTCACTTCCATCCGGGTTGCCATATAAAATATTCGAAGCAATATCACCGGAGAACAGTACAGCTTTCTGCGGTACATATCCCAGTTTTTCACGCAGTTCATGCTGTGATACATCTCTGACATCTTTTCCGTCGATCGTGATCTTACCATCTGTAACATCATAAAATCTCGGGATCAGGTTTACCAGCGTAGACTTACCACATCCGGTACTTCCGATAAATGCCGTGGTCTTTCCCGGCTCTGCCGTAAAGGAAATATCATGCAGTACATCTTCTTCTGCTCCCGGATAACGGAAGGATACATGATCGAATACGACCTTTCCTTTTCCTTCTTCCGGAATACGTAACGGCTGCTTCGGATCATGGATCATTGTCTCACTTGTCAGTACTTCATCAATACGGCTTGCAGAAACTGCTGCTCTTGGAAGCATAACCGAAATCATACAGATCATTAAGAATGCCATGATGATCTGCATTGTATACTGGATAAACGCCATCATATCTCCAACCTGCATTACACCGTCGTTGATACTGTGACCGCCTACCCATACGATCAGCAGCGTAATACTGTTCATTACGAACATCATAAGCGGCATCATAAACGTCATCGCACGGTTTACGAAAAGGTTTGTCTTCGTCAGTGCTTTGTTCGCATCATCAAACCGCTCTTCCTCATGCTTTTGTGTGCCGAATGCACGGATAACCGAAAGTCCTGTTAAGATTTCACGACTAACAAGATTCAGTCTGTCGACCTGATTCTGGATCAGTTTGAACTTCGGCATAACTACAAAGAATAAAAATCCTACGATGACTACAATGATTGCAACCGCAAGTCCGATGATCCATGACATGCTGACATTCGTGTGGAAGACCTTCCAGATTCCTCCGATTGCCATAATTGGTGCATACAGAACCATTCGAAGGATCATCACAATCAACAGCTGGATCTGCTGGATATCATTCGTACTTCTTGTGATCAGTGATGCCGTAGAGAATTTGTCAAACTCTGCATTGGAAAATCCGACAACTTTCTTGAATACCTTTCCTCTCAGATCACGTCCAGTACTTGCCGCAACTCTTGATGCAAGAAGTCCGACAAGTACACTTGCGATCATTCCGAGAAATGCAAGTGCAAGCATCTTACCGCCAGTTGTTAAAATATATCTGTTCTGGAGCTTATCGGTATTCACACCCAGAACACTGTAGGTTTCTTTAATAAATGAAGTTGCTGCCTGTTCCAGCATGGTATCCGGCATATCGTCCATTTTTTCTGATATTTTATCAATAACGTCTGCTCTCTGTTCATCCGGTATCATGTTCAGGATCTCAAAGATATCTGCATTTTCGATCTTTTTCACCTGTTCATCAATGTTTTTCTGCATTTCATCCTGCTGTTTCTTGGCAAGCTCCGGATTTGCCGCAAGTGCTGCTTTCTGCTCATCTGTCATCTGGGACTGCATACTCTCTGCCTGTTTCTCAGCCTGTTCCTTTATAGAAGAAATCATGTTTTCTTTCATAGATTCTTCCATCTTCTTTGTTGTATCGCTTCCAGATTCAAATCCATAAGTCAGAAGCATCGGCTTTCCAAGGATGTCAAATACCTTTCCTGACTTTTCTTCATCTTTTTTCACGGAATCCTTCAGAACATAAATTGCTCCATCATACTTATAATCCGAATCGGATTCCTTTTTCTCATATGCATCCAGCACTGTCTGCTGGTCTTCTTCTGCCACAAAAAGCAACAGCTTATTCATCTCTTCCTCTGCGATTGCATCCGGAATCTTCTCATCAATTCCTCCCTGCTGGATTCCGACATTGACAATGTCTGAAGTATAAGAAGGCAATGACAGATCGCAGTACGCCTGAACGATCAGGATAACAACAATCGCTGCTATAGTTGCTGCATAAGGCTTCAAATGTTTGAATAACTTTCTCATATAGCAATTATTTCCTTTCTTAGTAACTATTTTTATTCCTTAAATGGATTTTTACATGGCATATCACGGAATTCTTTTTCCTGGAAAAGATTGTCACTCATCTGTAAAAGCAGTCTTCTGCACAGTATTTTCTCTTCTGTGCTCATATTCTTCAGGAGTGTATCTTCCGTGCTTCGGAGAATCTCATGCATGTTGCCAAGAATCTTCTCTCCTCGTTCTGTCAGATGGATCCTTGTCATCCGCTGGTCTTTTTCGTCCTGCTCTTTTCTAATATATCCGAGCTTTTCCAGTTTCTGAACTGCTACATTCACCGATGGCGGCGTAATATGAATATGATCTGCAAGCTCTCTCTGTGACATCGGTCCTACCATCTGCAATATTGCAAGAATTCCTGCCTGTCCGGCTTTCAGCTCTGTATCCTTCATCTGTTTCGTCACATACCATTTATACATATGTCCGACCTGTGCAAGAAGAAGTTGTACCGGCATATTCTCCCTGGTAAAATCCCCACACTCAAATTTATCCGACTTCACCCTTTCACCTCCCGCAATTTGATTAGATATCTATTCATTAGAAGTCTAATCGTTATTTTATGCGTATCACACACATAAGTCAACATTTATTCTAAATAATTTATATTTTTATAATATTTTTCACAAACAAATAATTAAATGCCTAACTATTATTTTCTCATATTAAAACACTACGAAAAGCAAAAAAGGACTCTTCTGCCATTTTCTGTGCAAAAAAGTCCTTATCATTTACCATATCTGCCTTACCTGTAAAGCTTTATTCAATTTTTCACAAATTACATATCTTGCAGGAATGCCTTCACATTTTCCTCTTTTGTCGCCCAGGAAGTGCATAATCGGATCACACTATGGGTTTCATCGTACCTTTCCTGATAAGTTACGCCATATTTTTGACGGATTTCCTGCAATTTGGCATCTTCCACAATAATGAACTGCTGGTTGGTATCGCTGTCCATGAAGAATTCATATCCTTTTTCTTTCAGTCCGTCTTTCAAAAGCATTGCCATATCAATCGCATGTTTGGAGATTTCAAAATAAAGACCATCTTTAAAAAGCTCCAGGAACTGAACGCCAAGCAGTCTTCCTTTTGCAAGCATTCCACCTTTTTGTTTAATGCAGTAACGAAAATCTTGCTTTAGACATGGATTTGTGATTACCACAGCTTCTCCGAACAATGCACCGACCTTTGTTCCTCCAATATAGAATACATCACAACACTTTGCAATATCCGGAAGTGTCACATCGGTTCCCGGTGCCATCAGCCCATAACCCATTCTTGCCCCATCCAGGAAAAGATAAAGTCCACATTCCTTACATACAGTAGAAATATTTTCAAGTTCATTCTTTGTATACAATGTTCCTACCTCTGTCGGATGTGAAATATAAACCATCTTTGGCTGTACAATATGTTCACGAGACTCATCACTCCAGTGCAGGTCGTAATATTCCTTGATCTGCTGTCCTGTAATTTTTCCTTCCTTTGAAGGAAGTGCCAGAACCTTGTGTCCGGTCGCTTCTACAGCCCCGGTCTCATGGACATTGATATGACCGCTGTCTGCGCAGAGCACTCCCTGAAATGGACGCAGAATAGAAGAAATTACTGTAAAATTCGTCTGGGTTCCTCCCACCAGAAAATGAACATCTGCCTCCGGTGCTTCACACACCTTCTTAATTGCTTCTCTCGCTTCTTCACAGTAAGGATCTTCCCCATATCCTACTGTCTGCTCCATATTGGTCTCGGCAAGCTTCTCGATAATTCTCGGATGTGCCCCTTCTGTGTAATCGCTAGTAAACAAAATCATTTCAACATACCCTCTACTTTCTCTTTTAATTCTTTTGTAGCCTGCTCAATATCCGGCTGTCCGAAAACTGCACTGATCACGGCAACTCCGCAGATTCCGTTTCCGGCAAGCTCTGTCACATTCTCTCCCGTGATTCCCCCAATTGCCACAACCGGAATGTCCACCGTCTCGCAGATTTCCTTTAAAACCTTATGATCCAGCTTTGTTGCATCTGCCTTTGATGTCGTGCCAAAGACTGCACCGACTCCCAGATAATCGGCTCCATGTGCCTGCGCCTTTAGCGCCTGCTCGACCGTCTTTGCCGTAACACCGATGATCTTGTCCTCGCCCAGTGTTTTCCGCACATCAAGAGCTTCCATATCGCTCTGCCCCACATGCACACCATCGGCATCTACCTTCTTTGCAATCTCTACATTGTCATTGATCACAAATGGTACATGGTAGGATTTGCAGAGTCTGGCAATCTCTTTTGCTTCTGCCAGGAACTCTTCCTCACCCAGATTTTTTTCCCTGAGCTGGATAAATGTAGCCCCACCTTTCAGCGCTTTTTCCACCTGGCTGTACAGGCTTTCTCCATTCAGCCAGTGGCGGTCTGTTACCGCATACAGAACCATATCTTTCTTATCTAATCTCATATTTTGCACCTTCTTCCAATTCTTTTCCTTCCATATTATAAATCGCATCGATGATCCGATTACGGTAGGTTGCGTTTCCATCTCCCGGCTGCATATATTTCCAGCCAGTCTCACCGGCAAGCC
>OHYL01000869.1_pt1 | contig 11481 bp, 8 predicted proteins | sample 1580261 | NCBI WGS metagenome assembly OHYL01 (sample SAMEA3882548, study PRJEB24775) | human gut metagenome | biome: human-associated habitat; feature: intestine environment; material: feces | place: Netherlands | collected 2009/2010 | reverse complement strand
TCCGAGAATACAAAACAGGAACTGGATATTGCTTTAGATGCATTATCTGCATTACTATAGCAATCCCCGCAAATGATGCATTTATAGTAATCCTCTTAAATGCATTATTTAAGAGGATTACTATAAAAGGAGAGTTTCACAATGGAATTTAAACAATTAGAAGCATTCGTCGCTGTCGTGGACTACGGCAGCTTCTCAGAGGCGGCCCGCCGCCTCTATCTGACACAGCCTACGATCAGTGCGCATATACGTTCCCTGGAAGATGAACTGCATATGAAACTGATCATCCGTACTACAAAGAAAACAACGATCACAGCCAAAGGCTACCAGCTTTATGACAGTGCAGTCCGTATGCTGGAAATCAGAAATAACCTGCTTGAAAATTTTACAGGTGCCCACAAACATATGATAGATCTGGCTGCATCTACTATTCCTTCTTCTTATCTTTTGCCGGAACTGCTTGCTGCTTTCGGAAAAACGCACCCTGATGTTTATTTTCACTCCATACAGTCAGACAGTTCTGAATCCATCAGCCGGGTACTGGACGGAACTGTAGATCTGGCTCTGGTAGGCCAGAATACACGTGATGAGAGCTGCGTGTTTATTCCTTTCTGCCATGATGAGCTGGTTATTGCAACTCCTGTAACAGATCACTATCTTGCACTCAAGGACAGAGAAACACCCACTGTTTTTCATGATTTCCTGAAAGATCCTATTATTTTCAGGGAAAAAGGCTCCGGCACAAAAAAAGAAATGGACCTTTTTCTGGAGCGCACAGGCATCACAACAGGCAATCTGAATGTGATCGCCCGCATGAATGACCTGGAAAGCATCAAAAAGTCCATTGTTAATGGTCTGGGAATCTCTATTCTTTCATCACGCTCTGTCAATGACCTGCAGAGGACAAAGCAGATTCTTGTCTTTCCGCTGGAGGAAGCTGCCCATAAGCGCAGTTTCTATATAGTCTACAGCAAAAACAGGATTCTGAAACCCCATGTAAAGCAGTTTGTACAGTTTGTGCGAGACTATTATATGTAACTGTTATCTGCCGGCATCCAGCAGTTTCACAAACTCTTCCTCCGGCATCGGTTTGTAAAAATAATAACCCTGGATATAATCACAGCCGTTGTCTCTTAAGAACTCGACCTGCTCTTTAGTTTCAGCACCTTCCGCTATAATCTTTATATCCATAGTATGTGCCATTTCAATGATGAAGCGGATAATACTGCGTGTTTTGGTATTGGTTTCTATCTGCCGCACAAAACTCATATCAATTTTCATAATATCAAAGTTGTAATTCTGGAGCATTCCAAAGGAAGAATATCCGCTTCCAAAATCATCCAGGAGCAGCAGAATCCCTGCTTCTCTTAATGCCTCCAGAGTTGCATTTCTGTCTGCCTCAATGGCAGCATAGGAAGTTTCTGTAATCTCCATTCTGCACAGACCGGACGGCATGGAAGCATCTGCACATTTCTTCTCCAGCCAGTTCATGATCGTCTCATCATAGAAATCCATCCATGACAGATTAGTTGATACCGGAACTGTGATCTTATCGGACTGATAACGTTTCTTCTGAAATTCATTAACCGAATCCAGCACATACAGATCCAGTTCGGAAATATGTCCGCTTTCCTCCAGTGCAGGAATAAATACACCCGGCGAAATAAATCCCTTTTCCGGGTAGAACCACCGGATCAGAGATTCTGCTGATGCAATCTTTCCGGTCATTGCATCCACAACAGGCTGAAAATATACTTTGAACTGTCCCTGCTCAATCCCTTCCTCCAGTTCACCTGCTAATGTTGCTTTATCTATATATGTATTCTTCATGGAAGAATCATAAATCTTATATGACTGGACAAACTCATCTGTAATATATCTCTGGGCAATCTTTGCCCTGTCGATCATTCCATTCACAGACATTTTTTTCTTTTCAAGCATAAAAATCCCACATTTGACAGACAAATGAAGTGTTTTTCCTCCCCGGGTAAGTTTCTTCTGACACATTCCGGTAAGCATATCCAGATTGAGATTCTTACGTTCTACCAGACAGATAAAATGATCTGCATCCTCACGTGCCGATACCAGAGGCTTCAGCTCTGATTTCCGGACATCTTCGTACACTTTGCGCAGCATCATATCTCCGATTTCTGTTCCAAAAAGTTCATTGACTGCCTTGAAATTCTTAATATCGAAAAATACAACCGCATATCCGGTTCTGTCTTCACTTTCTTTCAGAATCCGTTCCACATGACGGATAAAACCCTGTCTGTTATATCCGCCCGTCAGAATATCCTGTTCAAATTTCTCCGTAATATCCTCAACTGTAGCTACAATAATGTCAAAAAATTTATTGAGGTAAAAAAATGTATAGTTCTTTAAACATTTCTCCCCTTTTTTATTAAACTGATGAACAGAGAAAGAATATCTATCTTTCTCCTGCAGTTCTTTCCGAATGGTATCAAGACGCACACATTTTTCATATACGGATTTCTCATCATCCGGAACAAATTTCTTCATAACTTCAGTAACATAACCGGAATAACTGATCTCTTCTGCCAGAACCATCTCCATGGCACAGATACCCGGATGATCCAGTCTCACACAGTCTCTCTGCCCGTCAATAATCTCTATTCTGTCAAAATTCTTTCTGTAAAGCATATGCGGAATCTGCTCTGAAAAATAGTTCTCTGTAATATCAGAAAAATAGATCAGTGCTTCCAGCCTGTCATAAGAAACGTTCCGGACCATCTCAACTGTGGTTCTGATCATCCTCAGACTGATTCCTTTTGTGGCATACACAGGACATTCCCATTGGATCATATCTTTTCCCTGTGTCAGACACTCCCTCAGATTATCTACACAAAATACCTTTCTGTACTGAGTTCTCACTTCTCTCTGCGGAATAGACTGACTGATCCGCTCAATATAAGAATCCAGTGGTTCATTTACATCTTTCAGCTCCAGTGAAGCAATCCTGCTGTTTGCCATAATACAGCTTCCATCCGAAATATTTACTGTAACTGAGGCAAACGCATCTTTTGCATGACGTATGATCTTATCCAGCTGTTTCAGATATTCATCATTGATATCCCGGATATACATCATGGCAATCTGGTCATCCGGTTTATATTCTGCACTTCTGATGACTTCCATACATACCCAGCGGTACTCCTGTTTTATCAGAGTTCTGTAGTTCAGGTAAATGCGTTCTCTGCCTTTCGCAAGTTCTCTTCTCAGATTATCTATACTGCAGAATTTCAAATATTCTTCCTGATCCTCTTCATAAATATACTTATAATCAGCCATCATTTTAAGGCTTTCAGAAAGACTTGGAAGCATGGAAACAGTACTGTCTTTTCCTCTTATAACTGTATAAGTATCTGTCGAGAGATTAATCTTGAGTATCCGGTGAAAAATAGATGATAACATTTTCATCGCATCCTGCAGGTCTCCCGTCATCTTATCATGCAGCGCAATCGTACTCTCAACACGATGAAAGACCGTCATTGCATCAAAGGGACGTGTGAAGTAATCACTTGCTCCCAGCCCATAAACCCGACGGATGCTATCTTCGGAAGTCTCTGATGAAATACAGATAACAGGCAGCATATCCAGCCATTGCTTTTCCTTCATAACAGCAAGTACCTGATAACCATCCATTACCGGCATGATCAGGTCAAGGAGCACCAACTTAAAATCCTTATGGCATCTTTCAAGGATTTCAACTGCCTGCTTTCCATTTTCAGCTTCACAGATATCATATTTATCTTCCAGCATACAGGAAAGGATTTCTCTGTTTAATTGTGAATCATCAACGATTAATATCTTTGGCTTACTCATATAATGTATGCCCTTTCTTCTGTTATTATGGCTGTGTGAAAATTTAACCGGACAGATGCCAGAATTAACTGTTCGTGTGCTAACAAGTTGATTATACATAATTTAAGTATATCATCCAAAGGATAAAAGTCAATAATTGGATATACTGCCAATATATGGTTCCCTGTTTTCGTTACTGTTCACTCCGTTCACATAATACATAAACAGATCAAGGAGGAGCACAGGCTCCTCCTTGTCAGTCAGTTACAGATTTTTCTTCTTATAAATAAACCATGATGCTGCTACAGTAAACACCAGCAGATAAAGAAGCAGAATCCCAATACCAGTGTAATTCACTGCCTCACCTGATGAAATGCTTCTCATCAGATGGCTGGTCTGGGATAATGGCAAGGCTGATACAAACTTGCCTACAAATCCCGGAAGTTTCTCTGTTGAGAAAAAGGTGTTACACAAATATGCCATAGGCATAATGATATAATTGGAAAACCTCGGCACGTCTGCGTGATTCTTTGCCAGAAAGGAGACCACCACGCCGATGGCTGAGAATACCGCTCCGTTCAGGAACATCACCAGAAAGGACCATCCGTTGAAGATCAGTCCTGTCTCAATAGGTGCTGTAAGAAACAGTATGATTCCTCCTGCATACAGACCGCGCAGACTTCCCCCGATGATCTGTCCGGCAATAAACTGCCATAATGGTGTGGGGGAGATCATCACCTGATCAAAAGCCTTCTCATACAGTCTCTGTACGTTTAGGTTCTGCGCAATGGCGTTGAAGCTTCCGTTCATAGTTGTCAGTGATACCACACCCGGAATCAGAAAGTTCAGGTATGGCTGTCCATGAGAAGTGGTCTGGATTCCCATTCCGAATACGATCAGATACATTAGCGGTGCAATCATTGCCGCCAGTGTGATCTTATAGAAATCCCGGCGGAATTCTACCCACTTCTCCCATAATATTGTTATAATTCCCATACATTTTTCTCCAGATTATTCTAACTTTTTTTCGCAACCTCCGCAGGGGACTTCCCTGATTCAGTTAATATCTGCTATTTTGAAATCAAATGCTTCCCGGCTCTTTCTACAAAGACGTCTTCCAGTGTTGTCTCACGAAGAGACGCCTGCCCTGTAAGCTCTTCCAGATACCGGATTGCTTCCTGGCGTGTATGGAAATAGTGATTCTGTGTTCCATCTGCTGTCATCTCGTCTACTGCATAAGCACCAAGACTTTCGATCAATGCTTGCGGAGTACTTACCTCCTCCAGCTTACCATGATCCATCAGTGCCACACGATTACAGAGACTCTGTGCTTCTTCCATATAATGAGTAGTCAGCAGGATCGTCAGGTTTTTCTCATTAAGCTTACGCAGAAGATTCCACATCTGTCTTCTGGAAAGAGCATCCATACCTGCTGTGGGTTCATCCAAAAGCAATATCTCCGGATCTGTCAGTAATGCCCGACAGACCATCAGCTTACGCTTCATTCCACCGGAAAGCTTACGGACTGTACGTTTGCGAAACTTCAGCAGGTCACAGAACTCCAGAAGTTCTTCTGTTCTTTCTTTTATCTGCTTTCGCGGCATAAAATAGAGCCGTCCCTGGTATTCCATAATCTCATCCATATTCATATCCTGACGCATAGAATATTCCTGGGTGATCACACTGATTTTTCTTTTCAGATCAGGACGTTGTCTCGTAAGCTGCTGACCGTCTATGAGGATTTCTCCCTTTGTCGGAAGAAGAAGGGTTGACAGCAGGCTGATGGTCGTTGTCTTGCCTGCTCCGTTCGGTCCAAGAAGGCCAAAAAATTCCCCTTTTTCAATTTTCAGGTTCAGGGAATCCACAGCTGTAAAATTGTCAAAGGTTTTTGTCAGATCTCTGGTTTCGATCATAATCCTCCATCCTGTTCCTTTGCAATGATCAGAGAATAATAGCCTGCATCATCCGGAATTTCTTCTACACTGTTGTAAATATGCTCATCCGGCATTCCACAGTTCTCCACCATACGGATATTGCGTCCGCTTTTTGCCAGAATTTCCTTTACCTGATTCATCTTTTTGCCGGATTTCATCAGCACATAGGTACCCGGCTGATCCAGTTCACTGTCAAGGCGGTGAACTGCAGGCTGTACATGAAGAGGCTGGTTCCACTCTGTAAGCGGGATATTCAGGCGTGCTGCTGTTGCGCAGAAGGAAGTGATGCCGCTTACCAGTCTTGTCTCATATCCATCTGCTTCTACTCTCTTCTGCACATATGAAAATGTTGAATAGATAGTCGGATCTCCAAGTGTCAGAAATACTACATTCTTACCTGTATCAAGTGCTGCTTCCAGCGCCTTGGCTCCTTTTTCATGGTTCAGTTCCAGTTCTGCCTTATCGTGTGTCATTGGCATATAGATTGGCAGGAGTTCTTTGTCTGCAAGCTCAGGTACTGCCTGCACTGCGATCTTATATGCAACTGTTTCACGCACCTCTGCGCCCGGTACTGCAATAATATCATTCTCTTTGATCAGGCGCACTGCCTTTAATGTCATAAGTTCCGGATCTCCGGGGCCAACTCCTACTCCGTATAAAATTCCTCTCATTACCATATCCTCCTGTGATTTGCATATACATTTTTATGATATCAGAATTGCAGGAGCTGCTTCGCAGCAAAGCAATTCACAGATATTCATTTATTGTGCTCACTGTTCACTACGTTCTCAATGATGTTGCGTGCGGACAGCACCTTTTATTATACTAAAACAGGATAACTTTTTCAACGAAGTATTGACAATTAATTTCAATTGTGGGATGATGAAAATTATCGAATTTAAGTGAGGAAAGAAATATGAGAAAGATTTTTGCAGTTCTGGCAGCTTTGATCTGCTGTCTGTCAGTATGGACTTCTGTTCCTGCTGCACAGGCTTTCACTCTTGATAAAGAAGATGGGGAGTATTCCATCCAGGTAGAGCTGGAAGGCGGAAGCGGCAAAGCCAGTGTCACTTCACCGACTTTGATCACTGTGAAAAACGGCGAAGTAACTGCCGATATCCAGTGGAGCAGTTCTAATTATGACTACATGATCGTTGACGGTAAAAAATATCTCCCTGTCAATGAGGAAGGAACGAATTCTGAATTCCAGATCCCGGTTACCATTATGGATGAGAGCATGCCGGTAATCGCAGACACTACCGCCATGGGTACCCCTCATGAGATCAATTATACCCTGACTTTCTATTCCGATTCCATCGGTTCCAAAAGCCAGATGCCGCAGGAAGCAGCGAAACGTGTTGTTGCTGTTGCACTTGTTATTATCGTAGGCGGTGGGATTCTGAATTATTTCGTAAACAAGAGAAACCGATGCTGAACCAGGCAGACACCTGCATCTCAGTTCGGTTAAGAAATACAAAAAAGCTGCCATACGGCAGCTTTTTTGTATTCTATATCTTTATTCAGCCATCTCCACTTCCAGCACATAGTCTACAGGATCCGGCAGTACAGGATCCGGACCAAGGTCAACAAATGCGATATCCGGATAATCGCTGTGAACCCATAAAGTAGAGATCGGCACTTCATGTCCGTCATCCAGGGCACGTACTTTCACAATCTTATTCTTATCAAATCCAATCAGCGGCAGTGGTCCTAATGTATTCTCATAAATATGGACATAATACTTGTTTCCATTTCTGGTGATACGTCCGTAATCCGGTTTCGGGATATCTGCTGCCGGAGCGCATCCATAGATACTGTCATGGTTCTTATCCATCCAGCGTCCGATTTCCGCCAGGATCGCGGAGGATTCTTTCGGGAATTTACCTTTCGCATCAGGTCCTACATTCAGGATCATATTTCCACCTTTGGAAACACACTCTACCAGCTTCTTGATCAGCATGGAAGCAGGTTTGTAATAGTGGTCATTTGCGCAGTAGCCCCAGTTATTGTTCATGGTGAAGCATGCTTCCCATACCATCGGATTCCCTTCTTTGTCGCAGATTCCTTCCGGCGGGATGATCTGTTCCGGGCTTATAAAATCGCCATGATACGGTGTCGGATCGCATTCATACAGAGATCCTCTTCCCTCACCACTGACTTCCAGACGGTTATCAATGATGATTCCCGGCTGTAATCTGCGGACCATATCTATCAGTCTGGTTGCTCCCCATTTCTCGCCTCGCATATCGTCATAGGAAAAGTCAAACCACATAATATCGATTTTTCCATAATTTGTGCAGACCTCTTCCACCTGATTGTACATATACTCTATATAACGAGAAAAATCTCTGTTTTCATTACTGCATTCCGGATGGTTTCTCATAGGATGGATGCGGTCTCCGTAATGAGGATAGTCCGGATGATGCCAGTCAAGTAAAGTGAAATACAGACCGACTTTCAAACCTTCTTCGCGAAGAGCTTCCACATATTCTTTGATCAGATCTCTTCCTGCAGGTGTATTGGTAACTTTATAATCTGTGTATTTACTGTCAAATAAACAGAAACCATCATGATGTTTTGCAGTCAGAACCACATATTTCATACCTGCTGCCTTTGCCTCTTTTGCCCACTGTTTCGGATTATAGTCTCTGGCATCAAATTCTTTCATAAACGGAAGGTATTCTTCCTCAGGCATCTCCTCTGTACTGCGTACCCATTCTCCTCTTGCAGGAATAGAATATAATCCCCAGTGGATAAACATTCCGAAACGGGCATCCTGATACCATTTCATACGTTCTTCATATTCTTTTCTGTTAAACTGATACATGATTTTTTATCTCCTTTATGTAAATGCAAATTCAATATCCAATCCTTTACATCTATACAATAATGTAATCCGGCAATACCAGAAGATGCTCACAGGTGTCATCTCCGGGCATCTTATTTATCGCTCTGTTACATTAATCTAAGCAGCATATCCCCGGTTCCTACATTGTAACCGCTGGTCGCATAAATCCCATTCAGGGTTCCATTCGTCACAATAATCAGCGGAAGTTTGTCCGGATCTACGTACATACGCCTTCCCAGAGTATTGATAATCTCTGAGAAATCATCATAATAAATCTGAATATTTTTTAACTTTGCAAGTGCTTTGGACAGTGTCGGTGTCTCCAGTGCTTCTTTGCTTCTCACTACAAAAATAATCTGCTCTGCATATCCTGCGAAAGCCTCTTCCTGCTCCATCATTTCATTTAAGATATGCTCAGTAGGCTCTTTTTCTTCTTCCAGAAACATAAGGATATGTTTTCCGTCTGCTGTAAGATCAGATGCTTTCACTTCTGTACCATCCTCAGTTTTCAGCATGAATTCCGGCATGGAAATATTCTCCAGCATATCCTCCAGATCTGCTTCCCTGAGTACTAGCTCGATCTCCTTTGTCTCTCCGGGCTGAATTTCAAAATGATATTCATTTGCAAACATATTTCCATTTGGAAGTCTGTTTGAAGTAAGAATCCTGTAGTTTCCGGATTCCAACGGCAGATTCAGGATCTGATCTTCGAAATTCTCTGCTCCCAGTTTCAGTGATGTATATCTTCCATTCTCCAGTTTTGCAATACTCCAGTTCTGGAAATATTTCCACTGTACAGTCTCTCCTGCTTTCAGGATCAGAGTACAGTTCTTCTCTGTTCTTGCAAGCACAGGAACAAATCTTCCGTTTTTCATATATTCCATAGAACGATCATGTGGATTCAGTCTTGCCGCTACTCCAAGGGTTCTCGCTATTGCAACAAACAGGATTTTCTTTGACAGGAAGCTTCCTGTACAGGTCCTTATGCATCCTGCCGGTGTTGTGATCACACTGGAACGCTCTTTCTCCGGTCTGGAAACAATTGCCTTCTCGATCAGATTCCAGATTCTGGAAGGATCATCTCTCAGCTCCTGTTTCTCAGTTCTAGAAAAATGCTTCTTAATCTCTCTTCTGTATTTCTGAAGAACTTCATCATCTACTCTTGGATTTAACACATAAGATACAAAGGTATCCTTTTTCATCATACCATGATATGGGATTGCCAGCTCCAGGTGTTCCTCCAGAACGTCACTGATACAGTCAGTTCTGTCTTTCTCTGTGAGAACCCTCAGGAGATCTTCTCTGTATGAGGCAGCAATGGCTTCTTCTATCCTGTTTACCTTTTTTCCCAGGAAACGTTCACATTCCGGATTTGACCAGTTTCTTACTTTCTGCTCTCTGTGTGCATTGGCTGCTGTCAGACGCTTATTTCCCTTCGCCTTCTGTTCTAAAGTCGGCATGTCTGTGTTTACAGGTGCATCATGAGGAGCAAATATATCTGCTGCTGTCCATTTTTCTGATTCGCCGTCATTTCTTTTATCCTGCGATACCAGACAAAGTTCACAGTTATCTTCTTTCTCAGTGTTCATAACTGTTTCCGCATAGAACCACTCGCCGTCAGAACACATTCTTGCGGAAATATGCAGACTCCCAAGTCCTGTTGTCAGTCTGGCGGTTCCCTTACTGTCTGTTTTCTTCTCTGCGATCGGTGCATACTCTGAATAGTTCAGCACCTCAAAGGAAACCTCAGCTTTCTCTGTGGGTAACCCCTGCGCATCCTTTACTGTTACTGTAATTTCTTTGGTTACTGCATACCTCTTCAATTCATTCAGCATGGTCACCATACCATCTGTGCCGATCACCTCGCCTTCCGGTATCTTAGTGTCAAACACACGTGAATGGATCATCATTGCTCTGGAAGAAGCGTTTGTAAACCATCCTTTATTCAGGATTTCTTCAGGCTCACAGGCTCCGAGGAAATACCATTTGCCGTCACACCAGATTTCTACCCAGGCGTGATTGTCATCGCAGTGAGACCACTTCGGTGCATATACCTGGCGGGCAGGTATGCCTACACTTCGCAGTGCATTTACAGTGAATACGGACTCTTCACCACATCTGCCATTTCCTCTGCGGTACACAGAAATCGCAGATAAAGTACGGTCATCTGTACAATGATAAGTAGCTTCTTCGGCACACCAGTAATTCACTTCTAACGCTGCTTCTCTGAAGTTCATTCCCTGTATTCTGCTTCCGATCTCTGTGCGGAAATAAGTTCTGCACTGTGCGATCTCTTCCTCATTTACTCTGTGAAACAGCACATAATTCAGGAAGATTTCTTCCGGAAGATCTGCAACCTGTGGATTCTCTTTCCAGAGCTTCACACCATTCTCTGCATAGTCCAGAAATACTTCAAACGGATAATTGCCAATGTCACTGTACGGCATAAACGCATATAAATATTTACATGCAAGTGCCACTTCCTCTGTACATTTCTGTAATTTTTCGTCTACAGGCGCAAAAACCCGGGGCAGGTTTTTTGCCTGCTCCAGGTAGTTCTCTTCAATTCGGCCCCTGTTCTCTTTTAAAAAAACTCTCGGTTCTGCCATTATAATTCCTCCAGAACTTTCTTTGCGGCACGGATATTATCTACATCCGTACGCCATATCTCATATTCGCTCAGCATCGGAAGTCCCATATTGACTCCATCCTTGCGAAACTGCATCTCACTGTCAATGACTCTCTTTCCGGTCATATGATAAGCCCTGACTCCTGTAAGCGGATAAAGCTGGCGGATCACTTCTGCTCCCACGCCGCTTCCTGCCTGGATCGTGATACGTCCCTGACTCTTCTCTACCAGTTCCTTCAGCAGATCTG
>OHYL01000862.1_pt1 | contig 11537 bp, 10 predicted proteins | sample 1580261 | NCBI WGS metagenome assembly OHYL01 (sample SAMEA3882548, study PRJEB24775) | human gut metagenome | biome: human-associated habitat; feature: intestine environment; material: feces | place: Netherlands | collected 2009/2010 | reverse complement strand
ACCCCCGACCTGCTGATTACAAATCAGCTGCTCTACCAACTGAGCTACACCAGCGTTTCGAACGCTTGAATATATTATCATAAAAGGGCGATTTCGTCAACACAAATTTTAAAAATTTTTAAAAAACTTTGTAAAACCCGTTTCTCGGTGAATCGGTAATTAAGAGCACTCGGCGAAAACTGGTTTAAAACCCCTTGCAAATATGACTGCCTGCCGACACAATACATACTCTTGCTTTTTACCGCGCAATACTGTATAATTTATTCCAAAAATAATGATAAATGACACATTAATTACTCGCTGCAAATGCAGCTGTTTCCGGTAAGGCGTGTTGTATTGAGCAGTAATGATACAAGCCTTATCTTATAGGAGTTTTTATATGAAGGACAAAGCACAAAAAAATATTAAGATGCATTCGGTTCAGTTCAACTTCATAATGAACGCCATACTGACCGTTTCTTCATTTATTTTTCCGCTGATAACGTTCCCGTATATTTCGCGTACTCTTTTGGTAGACGGTATCGGAAAGGTGAATTTCGCAACGTCGGTAATTTCATACTTTACCATGTTCGCTTCGCTCGGTATACCGACATACGGTATCCGCGCGTGCGCAAGAGTTCGCGACGACCGCGAAAAGCTCACAAAAACCGCACAGGAACTTATAATAATAAACCTTATCACCTCGGCAATAACATACGCTGTATTTTTTATACTGCTCTTTACCGTTGACAGGTTCTATCAGGACAAAACACTGCTCACCGTAACCAGCGTTTCGATTATACTCAACACCTTGGGCGTTACATGGCTTTATTCGGCTCTTGAGCAATATTCGTATATCACGGTAAGGAACATTGCCTGCAAGCTTGTCTCCGTAATATTGATGTTCATATTCGTCCACAACACATCTGATTATGTGATTTACGGTGTAATTGCGGTCTTGGCATCGGGCGGCTCGAACCTTTTGAACTTTATCAATCTGAAAAAATATATTTCTCTGCGACCCGTAGGGCATTATGATTTTAAGCAGCATTTGCAGCCGATATTCATTTTCTTTGCGACATCGATTGCTATAAGCATTTACACAAACCTTGACACGGTTATGCTCGGATTTATGACCAACGACACACAGGTAGGCTTATACAGTGCCTCCGTTAAGGTTAAAACCGTTTTGCTCGCTGTGGTCTCTTCACTCGGAAATGTTCTTTTACCGAGGCTGTCGGTATATATACACGACAACGATTACAGTAAATTCAGAGAGGCGCTGTCAAGAGTTCTGAACTTCCTGCTTTTGATAACTATACCTTTGACGTTATTCTTTACGCTCTACGTTAAAGACTCCATTATATTGCTTTCCGGCGAAGCCTTCTTAGACGCCTCTCTTTCAATGAGACTTTTGATGCCCACGGTATTTTTCTGCGCCCTCAGCGGAATGACCGGCAATCAGATGCTGGTACCGCTCGGCAGAGAAAAGGCTGTAATGCTGTCGGTAAGCATAGGTGCTGTTTTTGATTTTGTTTTAAACTTCTTCGTAATTCCGAAAATGGGAGCTGCCGGTGCGGCACTCTCGACACTTCTTACGGAATTTTTGGTTTTGGTGGTACAGACATTCTTTTTAAAGGACCATCTCGGCAAAGTCATACGCGGAGTAAAGGCATTGCCCATTCTTATAAGTGCTGCCGTATCCACGGGTGCCGGAATCGTGATACAGCACTATATGGGTGTTTCAAACTCATTTTTACGGCTTGTCATCGGTGCGGTTTCGTTCTTTGGAATTTATTTTGTTCTGCTTCTGATTTTAAAGGAAAAGTTCCTTACGGAAAACCTTACGCTTGCACTTGAAAAGCTGAAATCGCTGCTGTCTTCGAGAAAGCAGCAGCCGAAGGATTAGTTATTTCACGGTTTTACAAACCGTGAAATAAGCATTAAGCAAATTGAAGAAGCCGAATTGTACAAACCCCCGATAGAGGTCTTTTACTCCTATCGGGGGTTTATGCTGTGATTTTGCCGGAAAGCCTTTGTTCCGCATATCTTCACAAAAGTTCAAACAGATCTTTGCGGCATTTGATTTTTCCGCTTTTTTTAAGCTTACCTATAACAGCGGACAGTCCCGAACGGTCAACCTCGAGATAATCCGCAAGCTGCTGACGGTCATAGGTAATGTGAAAGCTGCTTTTCCCCTGCTCCTTAGCCGTCTGCATTAAATATGTCATCAGCTTTTCCTCCGTTGAGCGTTTACTTGTCACCTCAAGTCTTTTCATAAGGACAAGATTTTTCACCGATGACGTTCGCAGCAAATTCAGAATAAAACAGTTATATATATCCGTATTTTTGAGAGGAATATCCGGCAGACTGAGGAGCATGACAACGGTTTCGTCAAGGGCAACGACATCCACCGGAATACTTTTTATTCCGGCACATACAAACGCTTCACCGAACACCTCCGAAGGCTCCAACACAGCGACTATGCTGCGATTGCCGTAGTAATCCGTCCGCTCTATTTGCGCGTTGCCGTGAAGTACAACACCTATATGCTCAGGTTTTTCGCCCTCGGAGAAAATAACGTCGCCTTTAGAGTATTTAACAACCTTAGAGTTCAAAATCTCGGTCAGGCGCTTTATGTCTTCTATGTCAAGTCCCGTAAACATACGGCACTTTTTGAGTATTTCAAAATAATTTTCCATTTTGCCTCCGTTTGTTGAAAATTCAACATACAATTCGGTTTTATTATATTATAATGTCCTCACAAGTCAAGAAAAATAAATTTCGGAGGATATACCATGATAAGAAAAATCATTAAAATAGATGAAGAAAAGTGCAACGGCTGCGGCGCCTGTGCCGCCGCCTGCCACGAGGGTGCAATAGATATGGTAAACGGCAAAGCCAGGCTTATGCGCGAGGACTACTGCGACGGCCTTGGCGACTGCCTGCCCGCCTGCCCCACCGGAGCAATAACATTTGAAGAAAGAGAAGCTCCCGAATACAACGAAGAAGCCGTTAAAAAGGCAAAAATGCACAAAGCGGCGGCTATGCTTCACGGCGGATGTCCCGGTTCACGTTCAAGGGCAATTGAGCGCAAAAACGAAGTCCCAAAAAGCACGAACACGGTTTCGGAAAGCCGTTTGAGGCAATGGCCCGTTCAGATAAAGCTCGTTCCGGTAACCGCTCCGTACTTTGAGAATGCGGATTTACTCATATCAGCCGACTGTGCTGCTTACGCATACGGAAATTTCCACGCAGATTTCATAAAGAATCGTATAACTCTTATAGGCTGCCCGAAGCTTGACGACACGGACTATTCGGAAAAGCTGACGGAAATCATAGCGCTCAACAACATCAAAAGCGTTACCGTGGTAAGAATGGAGGTTCCCTGCTGCGGAGGTATTGAAAACGCCGCAAAACAGGCTGTAAAAAGAAGCGGAAAATTTATACCGTGGCACGTGGTGACGATATCGACCGACGGAAACATTTTGGATTAAAAAGCAAAATGAACAAAGAAAAAATGAGCTGTAAATTTTTACAGCTCATTTTTTGTATCAAGAATTCTCTTTAATATATTTGCCGTATTTAATTCTGTTAACTACAAAGCCTACGCCGAGAACCAGCAGAAGCGGAATCAACAGTATAATAAGAGCCAATATACCGCAAACGACAATCGGAACGCCTTTTTTGCTCTTTTTGACGTTGCACTCGGGCTTTTCCTCTTTTTGAGGCTTCTTCCCCTGCTCGCCCTCTTTATAGAACGGTCTTATAGGAAGTATGGCATCATATGACGGTATGCCCGAATTATGTAAAAGCGGTTCCGCAAAATCGGTAAACGAATCAGCAACCTTTATAAGCTTGCGCGGCTTTATATGCAGAGCGGCAAAAACCGAATCCACAATGTGAAGAAGCCCTACGGTTATTTTATATTCGTTATCGTCAACACTGTAAAGGTCTTCTCCGCCGTACAAATTAACTACAAGGTCACAGATAAAGTCAACAACACTTTTATCGGCAATATCGGCATAATCCTCGGGCTTCAGCCCTGTTTCGGCACGGGTCAGCTTTGCGACTTTGCCTATTGTAAGAGCATTAAGCTTTTTGGCAAACGGTTTTATAAGCCAGCCGATTTTATAAATGAGTTTTTTCTTTATGCTCATTGCCGTCGCCATATCGGCAAGCGTCGGAATATCCGTTCCGGCTGCTTTTATCATATCCTTTACCATACCGATAAGCTGATATTTAAGATATTCCTGAAGGGTTTTGCCCTCCAAATCGAAGTCCACCGTTTCGGTTATGAGGTCGGTGGTGGTTGAAACCATTTTTACATCCGGGTCCAAAACAATGGTGCGTATCGGTGCGGGATAACCTACGGTTGCGGCGGTTGCTATATCGTAAAGCGTATTTCCGCGGTCGCTCGTTATCACGTCTATATCGTGTACGTGAGTGTGACCCGTAAGAATAAACTGTATGCCTAAGTCGGCAAGCTCGTTTCTGCGCGTCTCGTAGTCGCCGAGCATATCATTTTTGCCTATCAGCTCATAAATCGGCGACGGGGCTATAAGCGGATGGTGAGTCATGGCCAAAATAAACTGGTCGTTTTTGCGTGCATCCTCCGCCTGAGCCTTTATCCACTCAAAGCACTCATCCGAAAAGCCGCTTTTTCCCGAGAGATTGCGGTCGTCATTAAGTGCAAAAAGCCTGTAACCGTCGGCAAGCTGCACTACATACGACATACTGTCTCGATGAACGGCAATCGCTTCATCGGGGCCGAACTCTTTATACATATCATAGAGCTGCTCACGCTTTGCGGCAGGGATTTTCACCTTTTCATTGCCTACAAAGCTGTCTGTCAAGCCGTCATCCTGATAGTCGTGGGTTGCCGTAAGAACATAAATGCGCTTTCCGCTCTTTTTTAAATCGCGGAGCATTTCGATAAATTCCTCGTGTGCCTCAATTTCACCGTTGTTGGTGGTATCGCCCGAAAGCAAAACGATATCGGTTCGTTTATCTTCTTTTATCTGCTTAAAGGCAGCTCTTAAAAGCTCCTCGCTGTATTTTAAAAGCTTTTGGCTTTTGGCGTTTGCCGCATCGTAAGCCTTACCCTTAGTGCCGGTCTTTTTTGAATAGTAATGCGTGTCCGTTATCACGGTCACGGTAAGAGGTGTTTTTGCCAAATTTACTGACCCCCTTTTTTACTTTATCGCTTTTGTTTTGACTTCGTCTGCAAGGCGGTCGCAAAGAGACGAAAGCTCCATGGAGCCTATATCGCCCTCGCCGCGATGGCGAACGGAAACAGTACCGTTTTCAACTTCTTTGTCGCCGACAACGAGCATATACGGCGTCTTTTGAAGCTGCGCCTCACGTATTTTATATCCGATTTTTTCGGAGCGATCGTCAACCTTTACGCGGATACCGTATTTTTTAAGTTCCGCCTCGATTTCATGCGCTCTGTCTGCATGGCGGTCGGCAATCGGAAGAACGACGGCCTGTACGGGAGACAGCCAAAGCGGGAACGCGCCTGCAAAATGCTCTATAAGAACGCCGATAAATCTCTCTACCGAGCCGAAAACAACGCGGTGAATCATAACGGGACAATGCTTTTCGCCGTCGGCACCCGTGTATTCAAGATTAAATCTCTCGGGAAGCTGGAAGTCAAGCTGAATAGTACCGCACTGCCAGGTTCTGCCGAGCGAATCTTCAATGTGGAAGTCAAGCTTCGGACCGTAGAACGCACCGTCTCCCTCATTTACGGTATATTCCTTACCAATGCTTTCGATTGCGTCGGAAAGCGATTTTGTGGCTTTGTCCCATTCTTCTTTTGTGCCCATATGGTCCTCGGGCATGGTTGAAAGCTCTATGGTATACGGCAGCTTAAAGAGATTATAAACCTCGTCAAAGAGCTGTGATATTCTTACAACCTCGTCGCGTATCTGGTCGGGAGCGAGGAGTATATGAGCATCGTCCTGAGTGAAGCAACGTACGCGGAAAAGTCCGTGAAGCGCGCCAGAAAGCTCGTGGCGATGTACTCTGCCGAGTTCACCGTAGCGAAGAGGCAATTCCTTGTATGAATGAGGCTCAAGCTCATAAACAAGTATGCTACCGGGGCAGTTCATCGGCTTTATGGCGAAATCCTCACCGTCGATAACGGTTGTATACATATTATCCTTGTAGTGATCCCAGTGACCAGAAGTCTCCCAAAGCGAACGCTTCATTATCTGAGGAGTGGATATCTCAAGATAACCCCACCTCTCGTGAACCTCGTGCCAATAATCAATGAGGGTGTTGCGAAGAATCATACCGTTGGGAAGGAAGAACGGCATTCCGGGAGCCTCGTCGCGAAGTGCAAAAAGCCCAAGCTCCTTACCGAGTTTTCTGTGGTCGCGCTTTTTAGCCTCTTCAATTCTTTCAAGATATTCCGTAAGCTCGGACTGCTTTGTGAAAGATATACCATATATACGCTGAAGCATTTTATTTTTTTCATCGCCGCGCCAATAAGCGCCTGCTATGGACGTAAGCTTAAACGCCTTTACTCGGCCTGTGTCGGGAATATGCGGCCCCGCGCAAAGCTCGGTGAATTCCGCCTGCTTATAAAATGAAATCTTCTCGCCTTTGCCGGCATGCTCTTTAATAAGCTCAACCTTATACGGCTCGTCCTTTTCCTCCATAAGCTTTAAAGCCTCGTCTGCGGAGAGGTCGAACTGCTCAAGCGGAATATTTTCCTTTACGATTTTCTTCATTTCAGTCTCGATTTTTTCGAGAATTTCGGGAGTGAAAGAAAAATCCACGTCGAAGTCATAGTAAAATCCGTTTGCTATTGACGGTCCTATTGCAAGCTTGGCACTCGGATAAAGACGTTTAACAGCCTGCGCGAGTATATGCGAAGTTGTATGCCAAAATGCCTTTTTGCCGTCCTCATCGTCAAAGGTAAGTATTTCTACATGACAATCCTTTGTTACCGGAGTGCGAAGGTCGCAAGTCTCGCCGTCAATCTTTGCAAGGCAGGCGGCTTTGTAAAGCCCCATGCCGATAGACTTTGCTATATCCATTACGGTCGTGCCGCTTTGAAACTCCTTTACAACATCATCCTTCAATGTAACTTTTACCATAAAAACTACCTCCATTATAATTAAAAAGCACCTCATCCCAGTAATCTGGGATGAAGTGCTATGCATTCCACGGTTCCACCCGAATTGACGATAAAAATCGCCCGCTCAACTGCTTTTAACGCAAGCTTACGTCACGCCTTAATCATCTGTTTTCGACGCGCGCTCGGGAGCGGTATCGGGCAGCTTTGCACGCTCTTCTTTCAGCCAACGAAAGAGCTCTCTTATGTGCAAACGACTTGCCGTCATTCTCCGTCAACGGTTTAACCTTTTTACTTTGGCTCTATATTATACTCATTTTTCCGATATGTCAAGAGATGATTTTAATTAAAAATTCTATTACAAAAACAGCGACGCAGGAGGACAGCGCAACCGTGAGCAAGCCCTTCTCAAAAAACGCAAGCTCCCCGTAGATGAAAAAACCGCGGGAAATGTCATCGCCGCCAAGACTGCATACGGAATGTAATAAAGAAACGATCTTATAAATCTGTTTTCGATTTTTTTGCGAAAAATCACAAGCGGCAGCATTCTTATAAGATATGTGACAAGCGCCATAACCGCTATATATATAAATATGTTCTCAGCCGTTTTCATTTGCTTCGTCCTCCTTTACGGGTTTTAAGAGGGCGCCGACAGTTGCGGAAAGAACGGCGCAAATGATTATTACAAATCCCGAAGAGACTTTACAAAGACCAGGCACGTATTTGAAACATATACTCAACGCCGCCGACAATAATACCACAACAGCCACAGTCTTATTATGCTTTGCGGGCGGTATAAATATAGCTATAAACATACCGTAAATCGCAATGCCGAGAGCGGAGCGCACGGACAGCGGAAGCACGGTGCTCGCCGCAGCACCTATAAGAGTGCCGAGAGTCCACCCGACTATTGGCAAAAGAGCAAGCCCGTACATATATTTTTTGCCGACCTCTCCTTTTTGACCCGAGGCTACGGCAAATATTTCATCGGTATTGCTGAACGCTATTAAAAATCGGTCAAGCAAATTTACGCTCTTGTGAAGCTTTTGCGACAGAGAAACCGACATCAGCGCATAGCGTATGTTTATAACAAGCTGTGTTAGTGCCATTTCAAGATAAGCACCGCCGGCGAAAATTAAATCAAGCCCTGCAAACTGACCTGCCGAGGTCAAATTTGTCATAGAGATAAGCACCGCCGTAAAAACGGGCAAGCCGCCCTCGACAGCCATCATACCGAATGTAAACGAAACCGAAAGATAGCCGAGCGCTATCGGCAAACCGTCCTTCAGGCCTTTTTTAAAACTGTTTTGAAATTCCGTCATTTTTCTTCCTTCGTTTTCTTCCCTGCGATATAAAAAGCACACCTCGGTGAAGCCCCGAACGGTGTGCTTTTAACAGCATTGAACATTATAATCACAAAGTCGATTTATGTCAATATTATTCGGTTTTATTCTTTAAACGAAGTGCTCTTGTGGCGTTGATAACCGCTACAACCATAACTCCGACATCGGCGAATATGGCGACTCCCATATTTGCAATGCCTACTGCGCTGAGCACAAGGCAAACGGCTTTCACAAGAAGGGCAAACGCAATGTTTTCTCTTACTATTTTCAGCGTGTGAACCGAGATTTTTTTCGCAAGAGATATTTTTGCCGGATCATCGTCCATAAGCACTATATCGGCCGCCTCTATTGCCGCGTCCGAGCCGAGCGCGCCCATCGCTATGCCTATGTCGGCTCTTGAGAGCACGGGAGCGTCGTTTATTCCGTCGCCGACAAACGCCAGCTTTTCTTTGGGCTCTTTTTTGTCAAGGAGCTTTTCGACCTCCGATACCTTATCGGCAGGGAGAAGTTCAGAGTGAACCTCGTCTATGCCTATTTCCGCGGCTACCCTGTCGGCAGCGGCCTTGGAGTCGCCCGTGAGCATTACCGTCTTTTTGACACCGTGCTTTTTGAGTTCGCTGAGAGCAAGCTTTGTATTGGGCTTTACAACATCCGATATTACAATACAGCCGGCATATTTTCCGTCCTCGGAAACATACACAACCGTACCCTCGTTATGCTCGGTTGAGACAGCGATATGCTCTTCTTTCATCAGCTTTAAATTGCCGACTAACACTCTTTTACCGTCAACTGCAGCCGAAACACCGTGGCCTGCAATCTCTTTTATATCTGTAACGCCGTTTTCGTCAATATCCTTGCCGTAATATTTTTTAAGACTGAGGCTTATCGGGTGACTCGAAGCACTCTCTGAGTACGCCGCCAAGCGTACAACGGAATCCTTTGTGTATCCGTTTTCGGGATATACTCCGGTTACCTCAAAGACTCCCTTTGTAAGAGTTCCGGTTTTATCAAATACAACATATTTCGTATCTGAAAGCCCCTCAAGATAATTGGAGCCTTTTACAAGTATACCGTTCGCCGAAGCACAGCCTATACCCGCAAAAAACGAGAGCGGAACCGATATGACAAGAGCGCACGGACAGCTGATGACAAGGAAGGTAAGCGCTCTGAATATCCAATCGCTCCACATGGCCGTGTGACCGGCAATAAGCCTTATAACCGGAGGTAAAATTGCGAGTGCAAGTGCCGAAAAGCAAACCGCCGGAGTATAATATCTTGCAAATTTTGTTATGAAATTCTCGGAGCGCGACTTTTTCATACTTGAATTTTCAACAAGGTCAAGTATTTTTGATACGGTTGAATCGCCGAACTCCTTAGTGGTTTTTACCTTGATGACGCCGGTCATATTGATGCAGCCGCTTATAACCTCATCGCCCGTTTTGACATTTCGCGGCAGACTCTCACCGGTTAAAGCACTTGTATTGAGCGATGTGTCACCGCTTGTAACAATGCCGTCTATCGGGATTTTCTCGCCGGGATTTACGGTTATTTCGGTACCGACCGCCACTTCGTCGGGATCGACCTTTTCGAGTTTTCCGTCAACCTCGACATTTGCATAGTCGGGTCTTATATCCATTAAGGCGGAAATATTGCGTCTGCTCTTGCCGACAGCTATGCTTTGGAAAAGCTCGCCTATCTGATAAAAGAGCATAACGGCAACGCCCTCTTTATAATCGCCGAGTGCTATGGCACCGACGGTAGCAACCGCCATAAGGAAATTCTCATCAAAGACCTGACCCTTAAAAATGCCTTTAACGGCCTTTTTGAGAATGTCGTAGCCGATTATAAAATACGGTATCAGATTTAAAACAAGCCAAATGTATTTATTGAGAGTTATAAATTTGCCGAGGACGGAAAGACATACTATCAGCACAGCCGAAGCAATTATCCGCCACAGAACGTTTTTCTGTTTTTTACTCATAAATATCTCCCTCACTTATTTATTTGCCGAAAGCGGCATCTCATAACATCAGATATATATTTCGCAGTCGTCCTCTACTCTTTTGCAATTTTTGAGGACTTTTTTCATAACGGCTGCCTCATCGGCACCGTCGTCAAATTCTACTTTCATTTTTTGTGTCATAAAAGATACAACGGCTTCACGAACGCCGTCGGTCTTTTGAGCGGCTTCCTCCATTTTTGCGGCACAGTTTGCACAATCGACTTCTATATTGTATGTTTTTTTCATAATAACAACCCTTTCTTCGGCTGCTCTCTTTTGGAACAGTTGAGCAATCATTCATTTGTTGTCTATATTATAGTTGAACATATGCTCAATTGTCAATATGTTTTTTAAAATTTTTTTATTTTGGTGAAGCATCATTTCTCAAGCGAAAATTCGCACGGATAAAAGTCTTTCTGTCTGTACGATTTCACATAGAAAGTGAAAAAAAGCCCCGAATAATGTTTTCGCATATTCGGGGCCCTATAAATTATTCAATTGTGACGGAATATTATATCGACAATATAATCGCCGATTTTATATCATGTATATTTAAGAAGCCTTAATCGCCCAAGTGCTGATGGCGGATATGCTCGTCCGCTATTTCGATAACGGTTGTAATGTGCTCATCGTCAAAGCTGTAAAACACATGCTTGCCGTCTCGGCGAGCCTTAACTATGTTGTTCGCCTTTAAGAGCGCAAGCTGATGAGACACGGCTGACTTAGTCATACCGAGTGCTGCGGCAAGGTCGCAAACGCACACCTCGCGCTTATCAAGTGCCATAACTATTTTGGCTCTCGTGGGATCGCCGAGGACTTTAAACAGGTTTGAAACACCGTTTATCTCCTCCTCCGAAAACATATTGTTTTTTATATCGTCAACAACCTCTTGCATAACGGCATTACAGTCGCACTTATTATCAGCCATTATTTTTCACCTCATAAACATACGGTATCGTACTGTTAAGAATATTATATATCTTAAAAACAAATATTTCAAATAAAATGTGTATACACAAAGGAATACCAAACGGTATTGCAAAAAAAGGACTCAGCCTACGCTAAGTCCTTTTTGGTGACCCGGACGAGATTTGAACTCGTGTTACCGCCGTGAAAGGGCGGTGTC
>OHYL01000860.1_pt1 | contig 11547 bp, 10 predicted proteins | sample 1580261 | NCBI WGS metagenome assembly OHYL01 (sample SAMEA3882548, study PRJEB24775) | human gut metagenome | biome: human-associated habitat; feature: intestine environment; material: feces | place: Netherlands | collected 2009/2010 | reverse complement strand
TTTTGGCATATTCATGCCAAAACACCTCGCGGGATAGTGGTGTGTGAACAGTAACTTATCCTCAGTAACACAGAGCTGGACAGTTACGAAAAACCTTGACAATATGGGGAAAAAGGTATATATATAGAGGATAGAGCTCTGTCGCTTTTGGCAGATGCCACCAAACAAGAAAGAGATCATTAGAGGAGGAAACACCATGAATAAAACAGAATTAGTAGCAGCTATGGCGAAAGAGACAAACTTATCCAAGAAGGACGTAGAAGACGTTCTGAAATCTTTCGTTGATGTCGTTTCTAAAGAACTGAAAAATGGCGGAAAAATCCAGTTAGTAGGATTTGGTACATTTGAAGTAAGTGAAAGAGCTGCTCGCGAGGGAAGAAATCCTCAGACTGGTGAAACTATGAAAATCGAAGCTTCTAAATCACCGAAATTCAAAGCTGGAAAAGCATTAAAAGATATGGTTAACGGTAAATAATAAAGGCGATAACCGGGGGAACGAAAGTTCCCCTTTTTTGATACTCCGGCGGAGTAATTCGTGAGTATCCATTTACATGACATTTACAGGAGCAAAATATGAGATTAGATAAATACTTAAAGGTGTCACGTCTGATCAAACGCCGTACAGTGGCAAACGAAGCATGTGATGCAGGAAGAGTTCTTGTCAACGATAAGCCTGCCAAGGCATCTGTACAGGTAAAGACGGGAGATACTATTGAAATCCAGTTCGGAAGTAAGAATGTCAAAGTAGAAGTACTGGATGTAAAAGAAACTGTCAAAAAAGAAGATGTAGAGAGTATGTACAAATATCTTTGATTCCGGATGGTAATTTGCAGCTTTTGCCATTTGTGCAGTGGGAACATATAAATTTTTAACATTTTATTGTCTATTTCCATTTTCCGGCACATAAACTACTGATAAGTAACAGATTGGCAGGTCATAGTTTCCGGAGGCTGTGACCGGGAGGCGTCTGTGGAAGAGAAGAAGATACTTTCAACTCACAGCCTGATGCTGGAAAACCGTCAGAACGGGAGAATTACCGGGGTAAAGGATATTAAATCCTTTGATGAAAAAGAAATCCTGCTTTTTACACAGGCAGGGAAACTTGTAATAAAGGGAGAACAGCTTCATGTGAAGCAGCTTGATCTGGAAAAGGGAGAAGTAGATCTGGAGGGAAAAGTGGACAGTCTTACCTATCTGTCAAAGAATACAGATAACAGGGATGAATCCTTATTTAGAAGGATGTTCCGGTGAGAGATGAGTGCATTTATTCATCATGAATTACTTCTGCTGCTCCGGACAATAGCTGTGGGTGCTGTTCTCCTTTTGTGTTATGATCTGCTGGCTGCATTCAGGAATGTTTTTGCACATTCGGATAAAGCTGTCGGGACGGAAGACATTCTATACTGGCTTTGTTGTGCCTTTTTTGTTTTTTCGGAGATTTACAGGAGCAATGAAGGAATCCTGCGTTTTTTTATGGTTTTAGGCTTTTTATCCGGAGCGTATATCTGCCACAGGATTCTAGGAGATATTTTTGTAAAATGCTGTACGAAATTTATGGAGATTCCTGTAATAATTATTAAATTTTTGATAAAATGGTTGCTATTTCCGGTCAAAAGATGTAAACTTCTGTGGTATAAAGCGTATAAATGTGCTAAAAAAGGAAGGCTGGCAAATTGGGTAATTCTAAGAAAAGGAAGAAAAAAAAGAAAGTAGGGTATAACTCTCTTGGAATGATTGCGATTGCGCTGGTTGTTTTAGTCCTTCTGGGAGGACTGATGCTAGAAAGTAATGACCTTAAGGAACGCCTCACAGGATATGATGCTAAGGCCGCCACTCTTCAGCAACAGATTGAAGATGAGCAGACACGTACAGAAGAAATTGATAAATTAAAGAAATATATGGAGACAGACGAATATGCAGAAGAGGTTGCCAGAGAGAAACTGGGACTTGTGAAGGACAATGAGACTGTTTTTAAGAAACAGCAGTAACAAATGTCGAAAACTTTTGCGAAGGATTCGTCTGCGTTTGACAGATATTTCAGAAACCCTTCCATATAATATCTGTAACTGTTTAGTACTTTGTGAAAGAGAGGACTGTTGAACAGTTATTGAAATTCTCTGATAAAAATGCAGCAGTCTGCTATATACAGGGAATGAATAAGGGGAGGGGAGAATATGCAGGAATGGATGATTGCCATGCTCGTTATCAGCATTATGCTGATCATACGGGACATGGCAAAAACTATTTTAGCAGAAAATCTGCCGGATACAGAAGAACTGCCGTCTCTGCAGGAGGGCCATCCTCAGAAAGAGAGGGTGGAGAAGTATGCGGCATCTTTTCAGAAACTGGCAGATACTTTCTACGGGATGCCTTATCGGAAAGATTATCTGAGCAGCAGGCAGGTTGAGCAGATCATTGAGGATACAAATGCAAAGGTATGCAGCAGATGCTATCAGAGGGAAATCTGCTGGGGAGAACACAGTCAGGAACTGGTGAAAGGAGTGGAGGCACTGGTACGTTCTATGGAGAGTGGAAACGAGGAAAATGTCAGAGGCATCCGCGCTGACTGGACAGGCATATGTCCCCGTTCCGTACAGTATTATGAGACGGTTGCAGAGAATTTTCAGAAAGAAAGGCAGAACCTGATGTGGGATAACCGTATGATCGAGAATCGGCTGGCAGTAGCACAGCAGCTTATGGAAGTCTCACATATCATGGAGAACGTAGCCAGTGATCTGTATGACCTGGAGCGAGTAACGCCGCAGTTTGAAGAAGAACTTCGCAAGGGACTGAGAAAGAGCCATGTGATCCTTCGCAGGGCATGGATGATGAATAAGGTGAAAGGACGTAAACAGATTTTTCTCACCATGCGTGCCAGAAGCGGTCAGTGTATTTCCATGACAGAGATTGCACAGCTTCTTTCAAAATACTGTGAAATTTCCATGGTACCTGTAAATGGGAGCAGATGTATTGTAAACGGAGAATATCACACTGTACATTTTGCTGAGGATGTAAGCTATCAGGTTCTCTATGGAACGGCCAGGCTTACCAGAGAAGAAGAGAAGGTTTCCGGAGATAATTATATATGCAGACAGGAGGATGGCGGCAGATTTGTTATGTGCCTTTCGGATGGCATGGGCTCAGGGATGGAAGCATGCAGGGAGAGCGAGACAGTTGTGGAACTTCTGGAACAGTTTATGGAGTCAGGATTTTCCCAGGAAACGGCAGCAAAGATGGTAAATTCTGCTCTGGTACTCAAAGGAGAGGAGGGTATGTTTTCTACAGTGGATATCTGCGCAGTGGACCTGTATACAGGAATCTGCAATTTTCTGAAGGCGGGGGCAGCGTCTACATTTATCAAAAGAGATCACTGGGTGGAATCTATTACTTCTGAAAGTCTGGCCGCAGGGCTTGTACAGCAGATTGATTTTGAGACAGCTACCAGAAAGCTGTACCATGGGGATTACCTGATCATGATGACAGATGGAGTCCTGGATGCATTGCCTGACCAGAAAGAGGAGGAAACCATGAAAGAAATCATTATGGATGTTCACGAGGAATCACCGAAAGATTTCGGCAGGGGAATACTGGAACGGGTGCTGGGATACAGCGATTATCATGCACGGGATGATATGACAGTGCTGGTGGCAGGCGTGTGGAAAAAATAATGCTGCGGATACTAGAGTGTGTCTGAAAAAGGCTTTCTGCAAGATGTGCGTCACAATTTGTGGGATATTTTGCCCGGATGAGGGCGCCGTAGCGGGCTACGGCAACTGAATTCGGGTGAAATATCCCGCAAAGTGGGGCGTGCAGATTGCGGGAATGATTTTTCAGACACGCTCTAAGATAGAAAAGGAAATCAGGATAAAAATGGAAAGAGAAATTCTTGCTTATATAAAGCAAAACAGGATGATCGGAAAAAATGATGTGGTCCTGGCAGGAGTGTCCGGCGGAAGTGACTCTATGGCAATGCTCCGCATTTTAAAGGAGCTTCAGGGAAAACTGGATTTTACATTGAGAGTGGTCCATATACATCATGGAATACGTGGAAAGGAAGCGGACAGGGACCAAAGCTTTGTAGAAAACATATGCCGGAAGTGGCAGATTCCATGTACTGTTTATTGTTATGATGTTCCGGGATTGAGCCGGGAGTGGAAGCTGGGCGAGGAAGAGACGGGAAGGATTGTAAGAAAAGAAGCTTTTCAGAGGGAAGCTGCCGTCTGTGGGAGAAAGGACAGTGAGATAAAAATTGCATTAGCGCATAATCAGGAGGATCTTGCGGAAACTATGCTTCATAATCTGTGCAGAGGAACAGGTTTGCGGGGACTATGTACCATGCGCCCTGTAGACGGAGAGATTATCCGCCCGATTCTGTGCTTAAGCCGGGACAAAATTGCAGAGTATCTGAAAGAAAAGAAGATTTCTCATATTCAGGACAGCACCAATCTGTCAGATGAATATACCAGAAACCGAATCAGACATCATATTCTTCCTATATTGGAACAGCAGGTCAATGGAAAGGCAGCGGCACATATGGCAGAGACTGCGGCAAGGATTTCCCAGGCAGAGGAATATCTTACGCAGCAGAGCTGCCTGGTTTTGGGCGAGTTTCAGAAAGGTAAGGAATATTACTTTACTGAAAAATTTTTTATGGAGCCTCAAATCATTCAGGTTTATGCATTACAACAGGCGATGGAACAGCTGGCAGGCAGACGGAAGGATCTGGCGGCTGTTCACTATGAGAAGGTTCTGGAACTTTATGAAATGCAGACTGGAAGACGGATCAGCCTTCCTTATCACATGGAAGCCAGAAGAGATTACGAGGGAGTAAGACTTTGTCGGTACGGAGAGGAGAAGTCAGCCGGGATGATCGGTGAAAAGCATAAAGGTTCAGATATCCAAAACGGAAAAACAGTTTGCGGAAAAAATATATCAGACAGGGAATGGAAAATCAGAATTCCGGGGACTGTGACCAGTCCGCTGGGAATTTTTTCGGCAGAAATATTTTTGTATGAAGGTCAGAAGATTGAAGAAAAAAAGTATACGAAATGGATGGATTATGATAAAATAGAAAAGAATCCGTATATTCGCACTAGACGGACAGGAGATTATATGGTTATCAATGCGCAGGGGAACACAAAGAAGCTGAACCGCTGTATGATCGATGAGAAAATCCCGTCGGAATACAGAGACAGCATTCCGCTGATCGCATGTGGAAAAGAAATCCTCTGGATGGTGGGAAGCAGGATGAATGAGAGGTATAAAATTAACCCCAAAACCAGGAAGGTGTTAGTATTAAATTACCAAGGAGGAAACGAAAATGAGTGAGAAAATCAAAGTTTTACTCAGCGAAGAGGAAGTAGATTCCCGTATTAAGCAGATCGCAGCAAAGGTCAGCAAGGATTATGCAGGCAAGGAAATCCATTTAATCTGTGTATTAAAAGGTGGTGTATTCTTTACCTGTGAACTTGCAAAGAGAATCACAGTGCCGGTTTCTCTTGACTTTATGTCTGTATCCAGCTATGGTGATGACACCAAGTCCAGCGGTGTTGTAAAGATCGTCAAAGACCTTGACCAGCCACTGGAAGGAAAGGACGTTCTGATCGTAGAGGATATCATTGACTCAGGAAGAACATTAAGTTATCTCATCGAAATTCTGAAGCAGAGAAATCCAAACAGCATCCGTCTGTGTACATTGCTGGACAAACCGGAGCGAAGAGTCAGAGATGTAAGAGTTGATTATTGCTGCTTTAACATCCCGGATGAGTTTGTAGTTGGCTATGGTCTGGACTATGCACAGAAATACAGGAATCTTCCATTCATAGGAGTAGTGGAACTGGGGGAAGACTGAAAGGAGATTTAAGTAAGTGAATAAACAGCCAAGCAGAATTGGTCTGTATCTGGTGCTGATCATTGCGCTGGTAGCCGGTTATTTTTATCTGAATAACCAGGTGGTTTCCCAGAGTAATTACACACAGAAGCAACTGGAGCAGGCTCTTGAAGACAACAAAGTGGTTGATGCGACAATTCAACAGAACAGAGAAGTGCCTACAGGTTCTGTGATCGTAGATACTACTGACTCCGGTCAGAAGAAGGTTTATGTGACAGATGTCAATCAGGCAATCGAACTGTTGAATAAATACGATATTGATATTACAACTCAGGATGTACCCGGAGACAATGTATTTCTGACAACCTTGCTTCCGGTTCTTCTCACAGGTGCCCTTGTGATCTTTCTGATCATGATGATGAACCGCCAGATGGCAGGTGGCGGTGGCGGCGGAAATGCCAAGATGATGAATTTCGGCAAGAGCCGCGCAAGAATGTCATCTCCGGATGATAATAAGAAAGTTACTTTTGACAAGGTCGCAGGTCTGCAGGAGGAGAAGGAAGATCTGGTAGAGGTGGTAGATTTCCTGAAATCTCCACAGAAATATACAAAAGTAGGCGCAAGGATTCCGAAAGGCGTGCTGCTTGTAGGCCCTCCCGGAACTGGTAAGACACTTCTGGCAAAGGCAGTGGCAGGAGAAGCGGGAGTTCCGTTTTTCTCCATTTCCGGTTCTGACTTTGTGGAAATGTTTGTCGGTGTAGGTGCATCACGTGTGCGTGATCTTTTTGAAGAAGGCAAACGCCATGCACCATGTATTATTTTCATTGATGAGATCGATGCGGTTGCAAGACAGCGTGGAACCGGTATGGGCGGCGGACATGATGAGAGAGAGCAGACACTGAACCAGCTTCTGGTAGAGATGGATGGCTTTGGTGTGAAGGAAATCCTCCGCGTTCATGCCAAGGACAAACCTCTTGGAGAGGATGTAGATCTGGCTCAGATTGCCAGAACAACAGCAGGATTTACAGGTGCAGATCTGGAGAATCTTCTGAATGAAGCTGCCATTGAAGCAGCGAGAAAGGGAAGAGGATTTATCCTTCAGTCTGATATCAAAGGTGCTTTTATCAAAGTAGGCATCGGTGCAGAGAAGAAGAGTAAGGTGATCTCTGAGAAAGAGAAAAAGATCACTGCGTATCATGAATCCGGACATGCGATCCTGTTTCATGTACTTCCGGATATGGATCCTGTCTATACGATTTCCATTATCCCGACAGGAATGGGAGCAGCAGGTTACACCATGCCTCTTCCGGATAATGATGAGATGTTTAATACCAAAGGAAAAATGCTTCAGGATATTATGACACTGTTAGGCGGGCGCATAGCAGAGGAAATTATCTTCGGGGATATTACGACTGGTGCATCCAATGACATCAAACGTGCAACTGCGACAGCCAGAAGTATGGTTATGAAATATGGAATGTCTGATAAACTTGGTCTTATCTGTTATGGTGATGACGATGACGAGGTATTTATCGGCAGAGATCTGGCTCATACCAGAAGTTACAGCGAGGATGTTGCCAAGTCCATTGATGAAGAAATCCGTCGTATTATCAGTGAATGTCATGACCAGGCAAAGAAGATCATTCTGGAACATGAGGATGTTCTGCACAAGTGTGCAAGTCTTCTTCTCGAGAAGGAAAAGGTGCACAGAGACGAATTTGAAGCACTTTTTACAACAGAAAATCCGGAAACAGAAAACAACAGCATATAATGTATACAAAAAAGTGTGCCAAATTTTGTGAAGTTTGTGCACACTTTTCTCTTGCCTCATGGTATTATATAAACCGTAAAAACCCCCCAATACATTATATAGTTTTTGCTACACCCCATAAGAAGAAATACCTTCTCCAAAAAAGCCAGCTTATCCCGCTGGCTTTTTTACTGTCTTAAAATATCATTACTGTTCACGTTATTTTCAGTAATGAAATATCTGCTTCGCCGGAATCCGGCAGTCCGAAATACTGTGACAGAATGAATGGTTGTGCAGAATCACTGAATATCTAAATATTTTTGGGAAAAACAGATGGTTGTCAGATGGTTTATTTTAGGATAAAATAATAAAATGATAAATGACAGAGAGGACTGGACGGAAATGGAATATGAAAAAGCAGATATAAAAAAAAGAATGCAGTACATCCTGAATATGCGTCCTGTGTTTAATAAAGAGGCGCTTTTCAGTGACGGAACAGAATATTACAGAACACCTGCAGAACCAAAGGCAGGAGATACAGTAACGATCAAATTCCGTACCCAGAGAAATAATGTGGATTCTGTATATCTGGTAAGCCAGGAGCAGCGTGTGCAGATGGAGATTTGCGGGACAGAGAACGGATTTGATTATTATTCTGCCCAGGTGACGATTGGAGAGGACATCTTCCGTTATTATTTTGAGATACAGTATGGATGGGTAACCTGTTATTACAATAATCAGGGAGTCTGTATGAAACATGAGGGCAGGATGGATTTTGAGATTTATCCGGGCTTTGATACTCCAAAGTGGGCCAAAGGTGCGGTAATGTACCAGATTTATGTAGACCGTTTTCTTAACGGAGATCCTACCAATGATGTTGTGACCGGAGAATATCATTATATTGGAGATAAGAGTGTACAGGTAGAACAGTGGAATAAGATTCCGGCAGTGATGGGTGTGCGTGAATTTTACGGCGGTGACCTGCAGGGAATTATGAACAAACTGGATTATCTGCAGGATCTGGGAGTCGAGGTTATTTATTTAAATCCGATTTTTGTTTCTCCAAGTAATCATAAGTATGACTGTCAGGATTATGATTATGTGGATCCACATTACGGCAGGATTGTAGAAGATTGTAATGAGGGAATCCTTCTTGGAGACGACGATGATAATTCCCATGCATGGAAATATATCAAACGTGTGACAGATAAGAAGAATCTGGAAGCAAGTAATGAGCTTTTTGCGAAACTGACAGCAGAGATCCACAGAAGAGGAATGAAGATAATTCTGGATGGTGTGTTCAATCACTGCGGTTCTTTTAATAAGTGGATGGACAGAGAACGTATTTATGAGAATCAGGAAGGATATCCGAAAGGAGCTTATGTTTCTGCGGACAGTCCCTATCGTAATTTCTTTTCCTTTAATGATCCTAATGCATGGCCATATAACACCTCCTATGATGGATGGTGGGCACACGATACACTGCCTAAATTAAATTATGAGGGTTCCAGAGAACTTTATGATTATATTCTTCGTGTTGGACAGAAATGGGTATCTGCTCCTTATAATGTAGATGGTTGGAGACTGGATGTGGCGGCGGATCTGGGACACAGCAATGATTTTAACCATCAGTTCTGGAAAGATTTCCGGAAGGCAGTGAAAGCTGCCAATCCAAATGCCATTATCCTGGCAGAGCATTACGGTAATCCGGAAGGCTGGCTGAAAGGTGATGAATGGGATACAGTCATGAACTATGACGCATTTATGGAGCCGCTGACCTGGTTCCTGACAGGTATGGAGAAGCACAGCGACGAGTATCGTGAAGACCTGTTAGGAAACAGTGAGGCTTTTATCGGAGCTATGAAAACGCACATGAGAGCGCTTCATATGTCTGCACTTCAGACAGCCATGAATGAATTGTCAAATCATGACCATTCCAGATTCCTGACCAGAACCAATCACAGGGTAGGACGAATTTCCTATGCAGGTCCGGAGGCGGCATCTGAGGGAGTAAATCCGGCAGTTATGCGTGAGGCGGTTACCATCCAGATGACCTGGCCGGGCGCACCGACTGTATATTACGGAGATGAGGCAGGACTCTGTGGATTCACAGATCCGGATAACAGACGTACTTATCCCTGGGGACGTGAGGATTATCAGATGATCGACTTCCACAGGGTAATGATCCGTATCCATAAGAAATATGAAGTGTTAAAAACGGGATCACTGGGATTTCTCTGGAATGATTATCAGGGACTTTGTTATGCGAGATTTTCTCATGATGAACAGATAATTGTGATCGTAAATAATCAGGAAGAAGGCAGGGAAGTGGAGATACGGTTAGAACAGGCAGGAATCAGCCGTCTGGAAGATACAAAGCTGAAACGTGTTGTCATGACATCTGCAGTGGGATTTACGGAAGAATGTAAAGAATACACAGCAGCAGCCGGAATTCTGAAGATCACAATGCCGGCATTTGGCGCAGTGGTCTTACATCATAAAAATTAACAAAATGCGAAGCGGATGATCTTATCCGCCTGACCCGGACGGCAGCCTCTTGCGGAAGAAGGGGCTGCCGCTTTATAGTATAACAAAAAAAGATCCAGACAAATGTCTGAACCTTTTGATGGATGGAGAAGGATTCGAACCTTCGAAAGCGTTGCTAACAGATTTACAGTCTGCCCCCTTTGGCCACTCGGGAATCCATCCTTAAACCAAAACTTATTATATATGAAATATTTAAATAATGCAAGCACTTTTTTATAAATTGCAGAAAATTATTATATATTGTGTATTGCCGGACTTTTTTGCATATCTTCCGGGGAATTTTGTTTGTTATTTTTTTGGCAAAAGAGTAGACGAAAAAGCAGAAATCTGGTAATATAACCATATCTGGATATAGATGTAATTCCATATCGGAGATTGATTAGGGTAACTGAGAATGAACACAGTTACTACAGATTAGGAGGAATTTATCATGTTAGTAAATGCAACAGAAATGCTGAAAAAAGCAAAAGCAGGTCATTATGCAGTTGGACAGTTCAACATCAACAACCTTGAGTGGACAAAGGCTATCCTTTTAACAGCTCAGGAACTGAACTCTCCTGTAATCCTTGGTGTATCCGAAGGTGCTGGTAAATATATGACAGGTTATAAAACAGTTGTTGGTATGGTTAACGGAATGATGGAAGAACTGAACATCACTGTTCCTGTAGCTCTTCACCTTGACCACGGCAGCTATGAAGGATGCTTAAAATGCGTTGAAGCAGGATTCTCATCCATCATGTTCGACGGATCTCATTACCCGATCGAAGAAAACGTTGCAAAAACTAAAGAACTGGTTAAGATCGTTGCTGAACACGGAATGTCTCTGGAAGCAGAAGTTGGCTCCATCGGTGGTGAAGAAGACGGTGTTGTAGGAATGGGCGAATGCGCAGATCCTAAGGAATGCAAGATGATCGCAGACCTTGGTATTGATTTCCTTGCAGCAGGTATCGGTAACATCCATGGAAAATATCCGGCTAACTGGAAAGGCTTAAGCTTTGAAACTCTGGATGCAATCCAGAAACTGACAGGAGAGATGCCTCTGGTACTTCACGGTGGCACAGGTATCCCGGCAGATATGATCAAGAAAGCTATCGACCTTGGCGTATCCAAGATCAATGTAAACACAGAATGCCAGCTTTCTTTCGCAGCAGCTACACGTAAATACATCGAAGAAGGAAAAGATCAGCAGGGTAAAGGATACGATCCTCGTAAACTTCTTGCACCTGGCTTCGAAGCAATCAAAGCTACTGTTAAGGAAAAAATGGAATTATTCGGATCAGTTAACAAAGCCTGATGATAACCTCATAAGTAAAAAATCCCGCATCCTTGTGATGTGGGATTTTTTTATGGACTCAAAAACCTGATGGGCTACGACAACCGAATTCGGACAAAATATACCGCAAAGTGGGGCGTGCAGATT
>OHYL01000844.1_pt1 | contig 11778 bp, 8 predicted proteins | sample 1580261 | NCBI WGS metagenome assembly OHYL01 (sample SAMEA3882548, study PRJEB24775) | human gut metagenome | biome: human-associated habitat; feature: intestine environment; material: feces | place: Netherlands | collected 2009/2010 | reverse complement strand
TATCATAGGCACCGAATACACCACATTCTTCACCTAAACCAGTCTCTACTCTTTCAAGTTCGCTCATCGTTTTGTCTTCTCCTATTTGTTGTATCCGCTTAATTTTTACATAGAGAGTATAATACATGATTTTCCGAAAATCAATACACAGCCTTGAACTTTCTCCCGTACACTATGCTCTTCTGTACTCTTTTTTCCATTCTTCAAACAGTTCCTTTGACGGTTCGATGTTGATATTTTCTCTCACTTTTTCTATCTTTTCTGTAAGTTTGTTGTCAATTTCCAAAAGGATTTCATTGCCCATGACCATCTTCTGATATTCATCCTGCGGCATGTATCTGGAACTTGCATACAGGTAACCTTCGAGCATTTTATTATCTTCACAGATCTTATACGCCTTCTCATACATTCTCGCCGACTCTTCATACAGAAATGCTCTCCCATATGCTCCGGCAAGACACGCAGACACGCGACCATAAAAACGCTTATCTACCGAATCATCCTTTTCTCCGTTGACGATCGACATGTAAACCAGGATTGCCGATTCCAGTTCTCCACTTTCCATCAGCTTATCTGCTTTGTATTTCTGACGTTCTACTTCTTTCTGGTTCTTGAGTTTCTCCAGAACATTCTGGATGTGTGCCATTTCACCCGGTGTGTAGATTCTGGATTCATGTAGCACAAGAACCACAAATTTCTCCACGGAACCATGATTCCGGATCAGTTCCACCAGCTTTACTGCAAGATCCTGCATTTCCAGTTCATCTGCGATCCATCTGCAGAGCTGCTCATTCATGATCGTATAATCGATCAGATACAGATTGTTGCACAGATAATAACACAGCTCTTCCAGTGTACTGATCCTTGTATGGATCCTCGAAATTTCATAGGGATGTTTTGCCTTTTTCTTATGACAAAGAATTAAACTGCCCATTGCTGCCTCCTAATTCAATGATCTTCTCCAACCGGAATCCTGATGGCGCAAAAAATTCGCCAAATCCCATATCTTCAAAAATAATATGACAGGTCTTTTCATCCGAGAAGAATGTACTAATTTTCAGACGAAGCGCATAGTTTTTCCGGTCCGGCATACCTTTCAGAGAAACCGACTCCACAAGATGCCTGCCGGTCACCAGAGAATCTACATGGATCTCAATATCCTCTGTATCACCAAGAAGCACCTCGAACTGTCTGTCTGATTCGTACCAGTGATTGCCCCAGGATACCAGTGGGTACCAGCCTTCTTCTCCATTCACGCGCATCCGCACGGAAATCTGCTCGGTCAGTTTTGTCTCATCCAGGTAGACTGGTGCATCTGACTGTTCCTCTTTTCTGCGCTGCGCTGTATAACACGCTCCTTTACTGTACAGATTATTTCCCATAAACGCACGGCGTCCGTTACAGAGAACGCGCAGAGAATTCGGATACCAGTTATTTTCAAATCCATCTCCTGTCAAAAAGACAGAAGAGATCATCTTCTTGTTGAATACACTCTGGATAAAACGTTTAAAATGCTCATCTGCCGCTTTTGCCTTCTCAACATGCAGCACCGGATAAACTGCTTCCAGTTCTTCCATACGTGCATCTGCCACCTTGTCCACCGTCACAAAGCTTTCTCTGCTTTTCTGCGAACTGTTCTTCAGTTCCCGCAACATATATGCCCGGATCACATCCTCGTCACAGTAAAAAAGTGCCGCTTCATACTGCCATAATTCTTTCGGCTGGTTAAACATATAATGACAGAAGCTTTCCTTGTAGTCCTGAACATAAATATTTTCCTTTGCCACTCCGAGTTTCTGTCCGATTCCCTTCAGCAAGACGCGGATGTCTTCGTTTTTCTCCGGGACTGTAAACGTGATGCTTTCAATTTCTTCAAATCCGTTCAACGTGTACTTTACAAAATCCGCCAGCAGCTGGACGCCTTCATATTCCTGTCCGTCTACCTCAATTTTCCTATTGCCAAGCGCACACTCCCAGATCCCTTCCACGCAGATACTGTCCCTTACCGTAGACATCCTTCTTGCCTGTCTTCCGTAAGTCCAGGTCTCTTTATAATAGTTCATCACCAGAGGAATCTGATTGTTCTCTTTTTCAATTCCGGTATCCACCGTCTCCGGTTCCTGTGTTTTTTCATTATAATAACTGATCTGACACATCTTTGCATTGATGTCATATCCTATAATACTTCCATGTGTCATGAAGTATTTCCTCCTTTAGTAAGCAACAAAAATATCCTCAGCAAGCTGTTTTTCTGTTGCAAATTCCTTCATCGCGATTGCCAGTGCTTCATTCTTCAGTGATGTCATATCATTCAGTCTTCCAAATTTTCCGATTGGTCTCACCTCACGCGGCTTATAGTCACTTTTTTCCGTAACCGTCACCTTATCCTTATTCGTCTCTGTAAAATAATAACGCAGAGATTCATCACCAAACAAAATAAAGCTCTTGATATAAGTGTCTTCATATGCCGGAAGCAGTATTTCTTCCTGATAATTCATATTATCACTTTCGCCTTTCCGTATCTGGTAGGAAATTGCCACTTTGCTTCCAGGTTTTGCGTGATATTCGATCATCGTCTTATCATAAAGCTGCACTTCTCTGAGCCAGTTCTCCGGATACTTCAAATAGAAAGAAAAATACAGCTGTTTTTCACACATTTCGCGCAGGAATTCCCGTAGCATCGGTTCCAGTTCCTGATGCACTTCCCTGCTGGAATAATATTTTAGCAGGGCGATCTTACAGATATCCGGAAGATCTTCCTCTTTGCGGTATTCATTTGCGATGATTACAAAAATACATCCTTTTACCTGGCGTCCGTTCACCACATATTCTCTTGAAACATAAGCAAGATATGCTCTCTTTAAACGGAAATACGTTCTTCCTTCATAATAATCCGCAAAAATTTCTTCCTCACCAAACATAGTTTCCGAGAAAAGCATCTGCGTAATGATTCTTTCTGAAAGCTTGTAGGTTGTAATATCATAATCTCTTGCCACATGCCAGAGTTTCTTCATATTACGGGTCGATCCACAATAATACTCAGCAAGATAAGACAGCGTCTGCTTATCATACTGATCTTTCAGAAACAGTTCAAAGCATAATGCCAGAAGAAAATCATCCTCCTCCGTACCTTCTTCACGCAGGCGCATACTGCACATTTTAAACACTTCTTTTTCATCTGCCATCTCCAGCCCGTGCTCTCTAAGCATATCCCAGGTCAGTTCTTTTTTCTCTTTCTTCCGTTCCTCTTCCTCATGCTCTTCCTGATATTTTTTGCAGATTTCCATATACCGGTTCTCATAGAACATCCTCATAGTCTCATATGGAATGGAATCAATGTAATGGCGGCCGTCTTTTGATTCCCAGACAATCCGTGCGTCTTTATTGTATAAATATACAATCACTCCATCCGCACTGTACTGTACTTTCTGACTGATCGTTCCGTCAGGCTCGATCACCATGACAAACGCCATGTTCTTTACCGTTGTCTTAATCTCATAAGCATGACAGATATCATAAACTGCCCGGATTCTTTCCGGTGTCATATCCCGCTCAGTACAGCAGCGTTTGTAAATAATATGCAGAATATCATTGATCCTTCGATTCTCAAGCTGCATCCAGGCAAACCGCTCCATCTGCTCTCTGTAAGCACTGTAAAGCTCACTGCTTTCTTCCTCACAGTTAATCAGATTTGCATACAACACCGCTGCTTTTTTATATTCCAGTGTATTTCCATGCTGGAAGTAAAGTAATACGGATTTTGGAAACTGTCTGTCCAGATATTTGTCATCCACAGTCATCATATAATATTCAAAAAGCTGCGCAATCTTCAGATCTTCTTTTACTGCCAAGGCATACCACTTGAAGCATTCCGGTGTTGTCCGATTGCCACGGATCAGATGGGTACAAATTGCTGTCAGAATCTGTGGATCCGGGAAAATCCGATAAACCTTCTGCATCACAACATCCAGATTCTTATCATAAGTCCGCTGTTGGGATGCAAGGTTCGCCATATAAAGCGCAATTTCCTTTGTCAGAACTCCGTGCTTCTGCGCAAAATTGAGAATCTGTACTTCAAATGCCGAGAGCTTTTTCAGACAGGTTGGCTTCTCCAGAAAACACCGGTATGCCTGCCAGTACAGAATTACCTGGTTCGCACCGTTGCTGCAGTGGCGTTCCAGAACCTGTAATTTTTTGCTGTAGTTTTTATATTCCGGATCAATGTCAATCAGCATACACACAAGCTCCCATGAAGTTGGTTCTTTCATATATGCCTTATTCAGTTCTTCAATTGCTTTGTTAACCTGGCTGCCTGATTTTCTCAAAAGCGCAGTCAGATACAGATAATACGATGAAATGACCGAATCCTTATTCACTGAGAAACGGCTGTAATTGTAATCATCCAGAATACCACTGGCCTTGTCCGGCTCCTTACAGAGCAGGTTAAGATGTGCATCAAACAGTGGATAAACATCTCCGTCTTCTGAATATATATCCAGTCCCTTCAGTTTTTCTCTTGTTGCGTCCGCCCAGGCTGTCAGATCCTTTCCTTCCGCATTACACGCAAGGAAATCCTTTATGATTGATGCAATCGTCTTATCTGCCACACGTCTGTTCTCTGCATGATCCTTGTGATTGGCCAACATTACCTCATAGGTCAGCGATTCATACGGACTTTCAAAAACAATCTGTCCATAATTATTTCCCGCATGAGCCTTTTCCGGATGAATGATATAACTGAAATCAAACAGATTTCCCACAAAATCGTCCGTTGTAAAGTTATCCCTTCCAATCTGGATAAAATCACCGCTCACATGCACCTTCACCGGCATAAATCCCCAAGTATTCTTTGTAAAATGAATAATCTCACGGGTTGCTTCTTTTAAATTGCGGAAAGTTCTCTGATTCCGTCCCATTGTCAGAAAAATACATTCTTTCTGTTTGATTCCGACCAGAAATTCTTCCATCGCCTGCTCACCTAGAGACCATTTCCTAATATTATCATAAAGTGCCTTTATCCTTGGCTCTTCATACTTTATCACGTCATAAAAATCGCGTGATCTGAAAAGACGGTGTGCCTCGATAAAGTTCTCCATCGCCAGCCTTTTAAAATCACGGATATTCTGTACTCTTCCACAGGAAGTCTCGACTGATGGTTTTTCAATGATCGCAGTAAAGTTTACCTCAAATTCTCCACCATTACATACAATCGTAAACTTTCCCTGTTCAACATGCCCGGGAGCAAGTCCGCTTCCATCATAAGTAAAACGGAGCTCCACCGGGTTGCCCTCAAATCCCTGTTCTTCTAAATGTATACGAAAAGAAGAAGAATATACAAGTCCTCTGATATCTCCTTCTTTCCTGTTCTTCAAAATGAAACTTCCCTGGCAGGACTCTCCTTCCCCGATCGTCATCTCAAGATTCGTTACCGGCAGTACAATCTCCGGATGAACAGTTCGAAAATCTCCTTTGGAAAATTTTTTTATTTTATTCTTCAAGCTTGCCACCTACTTCTGCATTGCATTTTTTCAAAAAGACATTATAATAAATTATAACATTATTCTGCATATCAGGCAATGCGGAATACCCGATTTTTTTAATTCACAGATTTTTGTTATACACAAAGGAGAATACTATTTATGGAAGCAAAACCGCAGTTTCATGGAAGTGACACCGCTGCTGTCGCCGCATTTTATCATGTACCGGTGGACGAGATTGTCTGCTTTGGAGCCAATGTCAACCCACTTGGATTATCCAAAAACCTGAAAAAAGATCTTGCTGCACATCTGGATCTTCTCAGTAGTTATCCGGACCGAAATTACACTACTTTGAAGAAAGTGATTGCCGATTACTGCCAGATTTTACCGGAACATGTAATCGTCGGAAATGGTTCTACCGAGCTGATCTCTCTCCTGATCCAGACACGGAAACCACAAAAAACGCTGGTTCTCGGACCAACTTATTCCGAGTATGGACGTGAACTGGATCTGGTGGGAAGTTCCATCCATACTTACCTGTTAAAAGAGTCAGATCAGTTCCATCTTGATATCCATGCCTTCTGCGAAGAAATCAGGAAGGGCTATGATCTGGTGATATTATGTAACCCGAACAATCCGACTTCGTCCGCTCTCAAAATGCCTGAGATCCAGACCATTCTGGACTGCTGCCGGGAGGCTGGCTCTTTCTTGATGATCGATGAGACTTACGTTGAATTTGCACCGGATATTAATGAAATTTCTTCCATGTCTCTGATCAGCAGTTTTGATAATCTGATGATTCTCCGTGGCGTATCCAAATTTTATGCCGCACCTGGTCTCCGCCTCGGCTACGGTGCAACCAGTAACAGCCAGTTTCTTCAGGATCTTCTGCTGATGCAGAACCCATGGAGTCTGAACAGCCTCGGCGCTTACGCTGGTGAGAAAATGCTCCAGGATCAGGAGTATATCCGGAAAACACGGGATCTGATCCTCTCCGAGCGAGACAAAATGTGCACTGAAATCTCCAAAATCAATGTGCTGACTGTGTATCCTGCTTATGCGAATTTTGTACTAGTAAAGATTGAAAAAGAGGGAGTTACTTCTGCGGATGTGTTTGAATTTCTGATCAAGCAGGGTCTGATGGTGAGAGACTGCTCCAGCTTCAAAGAACTGGGCGGGGAATACTTCCGGTTCTGCATTATGGCTCCGGAAGATAATAAGAGACTGCTTCAAGGAATACAGGATTTCTTTGCATAATGTTTCCTATCCCCACAAGAAGACCATTCACTAAATCGCCAACTCTTATTTCTAAAAATTTTGAGCAGCACAGGATCCCGGCGCAAATGAGATTGAATCGTTGCGGCTAAGAGCGCACAAAAATAGGGGTGGTGTCCGTGTTCACACGAACATCATCCCCTTTTTTGTACAAGCTTCGGAGTTGCCATGCATCCGTATGAAACTGCCAGTGACAGTTTCATAGGTGACGATCAATATCATTTGCGCCAGGATCCGTCCCTCTTCACACTATTCTTTCAAAATAAGCGCCACAAACACAAGATCTTCTTCCCCCGCATTCTTGATGCCATGTCCATTTCCGTCTGCACAGAAAGTCACATCACCAACTTCTACCGGATATTCTTTGCCATTATCATTGTAAATGCCTGCCCCTTTTGTCAGATAGTAAGTCTCAGTCTCTCCATGATGCTCATGATATCCGATCTCACATCCAGGTTTTAACGTTACTTCATTGAACATCTTGCAGTACGCACCGAGCTGTTCACCTTTGATCAGTTCTTCCTTCAGGATATAGCCTGCGCCACCCGCTACATTTTCTGCTTTGATTGGTTGTCTTTCTGATTTCTTTGTCATGACTCTTTTCCTCCTGTCTGATCAGATTTCTTTATCTGTCATTGTGACACGATTATTGAATTGCGTCAAGTGCCGCAGAAATATCTGCGATCAGATCCTCTTTATCTTCAAGTCCCAGACTGATGCGAATCAGTTCTGCCGGAACCCCTGCTTCTTTTAACTGCTCATCATTCATCTGGCGATGTGTGGATGTTGCCGGGTTCAGGCAACAGGTTCTCGCATCTGCCACATGGGTTTCAATCGCTCCAAGCTTCAGATTCTGCATGAATACGGAAGCAGCTTCTCTTCCACCTTTCAATCCGAAAGATACCACTCCACAGCCCCCGTCTGGCATGTATTTCTTTGCTCTTTCATAGTATTTGTTAGATGGAAGTCCCGGATAATTGACATAAGCAACCTTTGGGTGCTGCTCCAGAAATTCTGCCACAGCCTGTCCGTTCTCCACGTGCCTTGGCATACGCACATGAAGAGATTCCAGTCCGAGATTCAGGATAAATGCATTCTGTGGTGCCTGGATCGATCCGAGATCACGCATCAACTGAGAAGTACATTTTGTGATAAATGCGCCTTCTTTTCCGAATTTCTCAGCATAGGTAATTCCATGATAGCTTTCATCCGGTGTGCAAAGTCCGGGATATTTATCTGCATGAGCCATCCAGTCAAATTTACCACTGTCTACGATTGCTCCACCGACTGCTGCTCCATGTCCGTCCATATATTTTGTAGTCGAATGTGTCACAATATCTGCTCCCCATTCGATCGGACGACAGTTGACCGGTGTCGGGAAGGTATTATCCACGATCAGCGGTACACTATGCGCATGCGCAACCTTTGCAAAAAGCTCAATATCCAGAACAGTAAGTGCCGGATTGGCAATCGTCTCACCAAACATCAGCTTTGTATTTGGCTGGAATGCCGCATTTAATTCTTCTTCTGTTGCATCCGGAGAAACAAATGTTGCGTCAATTCCCATTTTCTTCATTGTCACACTGATCAGATTGAAGGTTCCACCATAAATCGAAGAGGAAGCCACAATATGATCTCCTGCTTCACAGATATTGAACATAGCAAAGAAATTCGCTGCCTGTCCGGAAGAAGTCAACATTGCAGCTGTTCCGCCTTCCATCGCCGCGATCTTTGCCGCTACGTGGTCGTTAGTCGGATTCTGCAGACGGGTGTAGAAATATCCGGATGCCTCCAGATCAAATAATTTTCCCATATCTTCACTTGTATTGTATTTGAATGTCGTAGACTGAATGATCGGAACCTGTCTCGGCTCTCCATTTCCAGGTGTATATCCTCCCTGCACGCATTTTGTTCCCATATGATAAGTATTCATGAGAAAGTTCCTCCTTTTTCTTTTACACATTTCCTCTAATGTATATTCATTAAGTATGTTTTCTATTATAGCAGAAAACGGGAGATTTTGTTTAAAAATCTCCCATTTGTTTTATATTTTTCGCAGAATATGCAGTTTTTCTTTTATTTTCCTCTTACGGTTTACATCTCCCACACGGGCTATACCCCTCTTTAGTCAGTTCTTCTCTTGAACCTGTAAATGTTTTTTTATTTCCTTCTTTGATATCTTTTACTCCTGAGCACTCCGGCGTATGGAACTTCTTTGTATTTTCATTCAACACATACATCTTTTTCTCTGTATTTCCACTGGTTTTTCCCGTACCCGCTGACGCATCCGTATCGGAAAGCACTGCCTTTCCCGTTGCATAATCAATCGTAATTCCCGGCTGTACATTATAGACATACACATTAAATTTCACACCTTCTCCATGATCCTCCACTGATTCTGCTTCCATTAAAACTCCGGATGCAACCAGATTCCCCCCTTCAAATACCGGTGTGACACGATACATTACATGATTATCTGTCTCTTTGATGTAGTCGGCAACCATATTTTCAAATGGCAGCATCCCATCCACATTCATATAGCGGGTTCCTGTAATCAGATTCTTTTCGTTTGCATTTTCTGCCGTCAGCTGATAGCCTATCAGATGACAACGGTTGTAAAGATATTTTCCATCCACATTGTCAAATTTTATTGTCTGCCACCCGGACGGTTTCACCTGTCCAATCTTTCCTCTTTTCCCGGTCGGCATCAGATCTGTCCCAATGTTGGACGCGGCAACGCCGCATCGTCCCAGCTCATCCAGATCACTGTAGCTTTCATAAGACTGATCTGTCAGCTCATCTTCGGTAAAATCCGGTTCATTATCGTCAATCACTACATACGGTGTTCCGCTGTATGCCGGAATATTATCCAATGTAGCGCTCACCGGATCCTGGCTGCCACCTGCTGTCGATTCATTTTCTCCGCTACCCGACTGCCTTTCAACTACTGCTGCCTGACTGTTTCCATATGATGCACTTTGCGCATCTGCTCCACCTGTGCCACACGCTGTCAGAAACAATGCAAACGTCAGAAGCAGCACACCTCTCATTTTCCTAATTTTCTTCTTCATAGCAATCCCTGCCTGTTGTAAATTTCTTTTGTAATCTTCTCATGGGAGTAACCGGAAAAATCTTTTCTCTCTTCCAGTCTCCACTTGCTTAAATCTACCTCAAAAAATACATCTGCCGGATAATCCCGGTTCCATTTATACAGAACAATCTCTGTAATCTTCCCCTCATATCCAGCCAGATTCTCCCCCTCAACAAAACAGAAATCCTCTTCTTCTGCATTTTCCAGAAAATTCCGGTCAACCTTCCACATTTTTTCATCCTCCAGTCGCCCTGCGTCCTGTATTTTCTTCCCAGTCCCAGTTTCCCGGCATACCTCTTCTTTTGCTTTAAAGACTTCTTTAAAAAGCTTATCTGCCTCCGGCGCCATCCAGAGCACATTCCCTCTCGTCATCTCAAGAATATCCTCTGACACCATCCGGTCCCGGCTCACTCTCCTGCCATTAAAACATATCCCCATCCGGTTATCCACACATACAATAGTTTTCACACTATAAAACTCCTTCCCCGCAATTCCAGCCAATATCCGAAATTCTCTACACAGCTTCACATTCTTTTGCCACTGTAGCGTCCGTCTCGTCCCTGCATTTTCCATAACACAAACAGGCAGAGAATCCAATCCCTGCCTGTCCGTATTCATAACATCTTATTCAACTTTCGCAATATCAATCAGTGTAAGCTGACGGATATCTGTATTTTCCAGACTTGTCACAAGTGCTCTTGCAGTATCCATAGCTGTCAGTACATTGACACCTGTCTCGATTGCATTACGACGGATTACAAATCCATCTCGTGCATGATCTGCTCCCTGCGGAGGAGTATCAATTACAAGGTCGATCTCGTGTCCAAGGATCAGATCCATCAGGTTCGGTGATTCCTGCTCAATCTTATTGACCGGAATTGCTTTTACGCCACCTTCTTTTAATGCATCAGCTGTACCGCGTGTTGCAAAGATGCGGTAGCCAAGTGCCTCAAATCTGCGTCCGATCTCGACAGCTTCTCCCTTATCCTCATCACGAACAGTCATGATCATGTTCTTATATTTTGGAAGGTTGATTCCAGCTCCAAGGAACGCTTTGTAAAGTGCCTCGTTAAATGTAGTTGCAATTCCCAGACACTCACCTGTAGACTTCATTTCCGGTCCAAGGCTGATATCTGCACCACGGATCTTCTCAAATGAGAATACCGGCATCTTGATTGCAAAATAATCTGCTTCCGGCTGTAATCCAGGTGTATAACCAAGTTCTTTGATCTTGTGTCCGATGATCACTTTTGTTGCAAGTGGTACGATCGGAATACCTGTTACCTTACTGATGTATGGAACAGTACGGCTGGAACGAGGGTTAACTTCGATTACATATACATCTTCTCCACATACGATGAACTGGATGTTAATCAGTCCGATTACATGTAAGGATTTTGCAAGTCTTCTTGTATATTCGGCAATCGTCTCTTTTGTCTTCTGAGAGATGCTCTGTGCAGGATATACAGAGATACTGTCTCCGGAATGGATTCCGGCACGCTCGATATGCTCCATGATACCTGGAATCAGGATATCTTCACCGTCGCATACGGCATCTACCTCAATCTCTTTACCCTGTAAATATTTATCAACCAGGATTGGATGATCCTGTGCGATACGGTTGATGATTCCGATGAACTCATCAATATCGTGATCATTGATCGCAATCTGCATTCCCTGTCCGCCAAGTACGTAAGAAGGTCTTACCAGTACCGGATAACCCAGTCTGTTTGCAACTTTCTTCGCTTCTTCTGCTGTAAATACAGTTCCACCTGTCGGTCTTGGGATCTCGCACTGCTCAAGAATCTCATCAAACAGCTCACGGTCTTCGGCTGCATCTACATTTTCTGCGGATGTTCCGAGGATCGGCACACCCATCTTCATCAGTGCCTCGGTAAGTTTGATAGCGGTCTGTCCACCGAACTGCACCACTGC
>OHYL01000843.1_pt1 | contig 11790 bp, 10 predicted proteins | sample 1580261 | NCBI WGS metagenome assembly OHYL01 (sample SAMEA3882548, study PRJEB24775) | human gut metagenome | biome: human-associated habitat; feature: intestine environment; material: feces | place: Netherlands | collected 2009/2010 | reverse complement strand
CTGACGATACAAAAATTTATTATTTTTTATTGTCCTCTTGACGGGGAGCATACCAATCATAAGTAAATAATTCTCCGAGGCTTTTTTTGTATTTATATTTATATTGGAAAGGGTTACCCTTTATAGGAAATATTTTAAAGATAGTTTAATCTTTCAAGGGTATTTAATACCATGTGGCGTCCGGCATCTGTTCCGTCGATGATACGTCTTGCGCGGACAGAGTCACCGATGTTCAGAACTTCAACATCTTCGCCAACGAACGCTTCCTGAATGTCATTCCAGATTGGAGCGTTTGCTCTCATTCCGAGGCATACGAAACCATAGTCAAACGGAAGTTCTTCTTCTTTTCCGTCGTATTTTACGAGGAAGGAATGAGCATTTACCTTCTGAAGAGATGTGTTGGTCATCTGTCTGACATGATGTTTTTCCATGCATTCTTTCATGCTTGATGTAGAAGAGGCATCCAGGCCGTTTCCAATGATTGGCATCATTTCGATGATGGTTGTTTCAGCACCGCGTGGAGCAAAAAATTCAACAACGTCAAGTCCTACAGCACCACCACCGACAACTACGACTTTCTTGCCTGTCATGTCTTCCGGATAGTTCTTTAAGTTGGCAATCATATCCTTGATAGAATAAACGCTGGCATCTTTCTTTCCAAGGTTGTCATGCAGTCCTTCAATCGGTGGAAGAAGCGGTACAGAACCGGTTGAGTTTACAACAAGGTCAGGTTTGTATTTTTTGATCTCAGCAACAGTTGCATCGACTCCCGTTTTGATTGTCAGATTAGAAAGTTTTGATGCACGGTGTTTCAGGTAGGTTGGGAAATCAGCAAGTCTCTTCTTTGCAGGAATCTTTGAAATCTCAACAGACAGACCACCAACTTCTTTTCCTTTCTCTAATAATGTAACGTTGCATCCGACTTCTGCAGCAGTGCATGCGGCCTCAAGTCCTGCAGTTCCGGCACCGACAACTACAACGTTGCATGGTTTGTTTACTTTCTGTTTCTTATAAGCTTCTCCGTTGATCAGATCCGGGTTGATTGTACAACGAAGTGGTTTGTTACCGCCGATACGGTTACCAACACATCCTACATTACAAGAGATACATTTGCGGATATCACATACATCGCCATACTGTGCTTTATTACACCAGTCCGGGTCAGCAATCAGGCCACGTCCTATACCGATCAGGTCAGCGTCGCCTCTTGCAAGGATATCATCGGCAATCTTAGGATCTCGGATATTTCCGATAGCGATCGTTGGCTTTCCAAATTTATCGCGAACGGCCTTTGCCATGTATGAACGCCATCCGTCTTCCAGATAGTTGGCATCGATCTGATACTGGATAGAAGCATTCAGTCCTGCTGAAGTATCGTAGATATCAACTTCATCATTCAGATATTCGAGATATTCCAGACAATCTTCTACCGTATTACCGCCTTCGACAAGCTCATCTACACTAAGACGTAAAGAAATAGGAACTCTAGGTCCGACAGCCTTACGAACTTCGTCAATTATCATACGGCAGAAACGGGCACGGTTTTTGGCAGAGCCTCCAAATTCATCTGTACGGTCATTGGTGGTAGGAGATAAGAACTGGCTGATCAGGTAAGAGTGTCCGGCGTGGATCTCTACAACATCGAATCCGGCATTGACAGCTCTCTTTGCAGCTGTTCCATAATCTTTTGCAATACTTTCAATCTCTTCTTTAGAAAGTCCGCGAGGAATCTCTCCACCGGCTTTGGATGGAAAACGAGAAGCGGATACCGGCTGCATGCCGATTCTTGAACTCATTGCAGAAGCACCGGCATGGTTAATCTGAATTCCCATCAAAGCCCCCTGTCTGTGACAGGCTTCCGTTAATGTAAAAAGGCGTGGAATGTAGCAGTCCTTGTCAAGACGAAGCTGTGTAGTTCCGTTCGATCCTTCCGGATATTTTACACAGACGTTCTCAACCATGATAAGCCCTGTGCCGCCACGTGCACGCAGCTCATAATATTTGATATGTTCATCGCTCAGTTCCCCATCATGTCCGGCGAAGTCACTTCCCATAGGCATCATTACAACACGGTTTTTAAGTGTCATACCTCTGACTGTCAGAGGGCTGAATACGTGTGGAAAATTGTTTTTCATAGTTTATTATCCTCCATTAAAATCTGATTGTATTTGAGTTACTTCTCTCTATACCTCGATTATATGATTTTGTTAAATAAAAGACAAATTCATGTTTCTGCAAAAGTTGATAGATTTTGTCTATGGATTCTAACCATAAAAGTAAAAAATATACAAAAGTATTGAATGAATATGCAGGAATATGTAGGATAAACTTGCGTGAAAGAAAATTTATTGCTATAATACGTGAGTATATTAGACGAAAGTTTTATTTTTTCATAGGAGAGTACAGGACATGAATGATTTGGAGATGTACAGAGAGCAATTAGCTTTATGCGATGATAAGATTATCGACGCATTGGTAGAACGTAATTCTATTATTGAAAAGATCATGGCATATAAAGAAGAATATGGTATGCCAATCTTACAGCCACAGCAGGAAGAAAAGCAGAAGAAACGTCTGGAGGAAAAGCTGTCAGATAACAGATATAAAGAAGAAATCTTTGATGTATTTGGCTGCATTTTACGCAACAGTAAGAGAATCCAGGCAAGAAAACTCTTTGATTATAATATTGTACTGATCGGATTTATGGGAGCAGGTAAGACAACTATCTCTGATTACTTAAGCACGATGTTCGATATGGATATTGTAGAGATGGATCAGGTGATTGCAGAACGTGAAGAGATGAGTATTTCGGATATCTTTGCTACATATGGCGAAGAGTACTTCCGTGATCTGGAGACAAATCTTCTGATTGAGATGCAGTCACATAAGAATGCAGTTATCTCATGTGGTGGTGGCGCAGCCTTAAGAGAGAGAAATGTGGCAGAGATGAAGAAGAACGGAAGAGTGGTTCTTCTTACCGCTACACCGGAGACCATTTACGAACGTGTCAAAGACAGTAATGACAGACCGGTATTAAATGGAAGAAAGAATGTCAAAGGCATTTCAGAACTTATGGAACAGCGTCGTGAGAAATATGAAGCGGCAGCAGATATCGTAATCAATACAGATGATAAGACAGTCCTTCAGATTTGTGAGGAACTGGTTCAGCGTCTGCAGGAGTCAGAAGAATAGTATGTTTGATAAATTTTTTCCGGATCGCTATGTGGCATCTACATATGTGATTGATTTTGAAGGATTATATAAAGAAGGTGTACGTGGACTGATCTTTGATATTGATAATACATTAGTTCCGCACGGGGCACCGGCAGATGAAAGGGCCAGAGCTTTGTTCAAAAGACTGAAGTCGATTGGCTTTCGGTGTTGTCTGATCTCCAATAATCAGAAACCGAGAGTGGAGATGTTCAACAAAGATATCCAGGTGGATTATGTCTATAATGCGCATAAACCATCCATCAGAAATTATTTAAAGGCGATGGAGATCATGGGCACGGACAGAGACAGTACGGTATTTATCGGAGACCAGCTTTTTACCGATGTGTGGGGAGCAAAACGTGCCGGGATCCCGAATATTCTGGTAAAACCGATACATCCGAAGGAGGAAATCCAGATTGTTTTAAAACGCTATCTGGAAAAAATCGTGCTGCATTTTTATAAGAAGAGTTTACAGTGCGAAAAAAAGGTTGAAAAATAATATCATGTATTATAGAATAATATGAGATGAAATTACGTAAGCGTGTATACGCGATTTAAGGAGGATAAGGTAATGGCTAAAGTTTCAGCAGGAGACATCCGTAATGGTGTAACAATCGAAGTTGACGGAAAAGTATGTCAGGTTATCGATTTCATGCATGTAAAACCTGGTAAAGGTGCAGCATTCGTGCGTGTTAAAATGAAAAATATTATCGATGGTGGTGTGGTAGAGACAACATTCCGTCCAACAGAGACATTTGAACAGGCTCATATCGAGAGAAAGAAAATGCAGTATCTGTATAACGATGGTGAGTTCTACAACTACATGGACAATGAGACATTTGAACAGATCATGATCAGCGCAGAGGATGCAGCAGATTCTATGAAATTTGTAAAAGAGAATGAAGAAGTAACAATCAGCTTCTATCAGGGAAATGCGTTCGCGATCGATCCACCGCTCAGCGTAGAATTAGTTGTAACAGAGACAGAGCCAGGTGTAAAAGGTAACACAGCTACAGGTGCTACAAAACCGGCTATCGTTGAGACTGGCGCTAAGGTTAACGTTCCACTGTTCGTTGATCAGGGCGAGACAATCAAGATTGATACCCGTACAGGAGCATATCTTTCAAGAGCATAAAATTTGTTTTATGATTTTTATAAAAAGCCTTGCATTTTTTGCAGGGCTTTTTTATAATCTAAATACCATAATATTTCTTAAATAATTCTATTTATTTCGGGCGGTTGAATCACCGCATATTTCAGACAACAGTTTTTGAATATTGCTGGATAGGAAGGAGTTCTATGACATATTATCAGTTTATCCACGCAGTAGAAGAAAAAATAAAGAAAGAGGTGAAAGAAGAAAGAAAAATAAGCGTTCATACGAATATAAAAAATAATGGTGTGAAACGGACAGGAATTATGATTTCTGAGAATGGTATTAATATATCACCGACAATATATCTGGAAGAATATTTTCAACAATTCAAAAGAGGCTATCCGCTGGAATTGATAGTGAAAGATATCTTATCGTTGTATGAAAAAATACGTTTCCAGAATTCCTGGAAAGAAGGTGAAAAAGTAAAAAGTTATGATTTCGTGAAAGGAAGAATCATATATCGTCTGGTTAACCGGGAACGGAATCGGAAGCTTCTTGAGGATGTCCCGTATAAGGAATATCTTGATCTTGCCATCGTGTATTATGTGCTGCTGGAGATGGATGAATATGGAATGGCCTCTATGCTGGTGAGAAGAGAACATCTTAAGATGTGGAAGGTATCGGAGGAGGATATTTATTATCGGGCATGCAAGAATACACAGAAATTATTACCATATGATTTTTCGACAATGCGTTCTGTGATCATGGAACTTCTGGAAATTGGAAGAGAAATAGAAGAACAGACGGGGAAAATGTATATTCTAAGTAATGTTATGAGAAGTTACGGAGCATGTGCGATGATGTATCCGGATCTGCTTAGAAAAATTGGCGAAGAATTGGAAGAAAACTATTATATACTTCCAAGCAGCGTACATGAGACGATCATCGTGGCAGAAAGCGAAGCTCCTGGGAAGGAAGAATTGTGTGAGATGATTGAAGAAATCAATGAGACGCAGGTAGAAGAGGAAGAAGTGCTTTCGAACAGAGCATATTATTATGAATGTGATACGGGAAAACTGCTCTTTTAAGTAAGAAAAGTAGAAAAAGTGAAGGAAATGCGAGAAAAGTCGAAAGCATTTCCTTTACTTTAGTTCAAAGATGTGTTAATATGACTAAGGCAATTTCATATGGTAATTGTATACGCACCCGTAGCTCAGGGGATAGAGCACCGCCCTCCGGAGGCGGGAGCGGCGGTTCGAATCCGCCCGGGTGTGTACTTTTTTTACTATTTTCTATCGCCATGTGTTCATAATGAACTGTCGGTGGCGGGTCTTGTATGGAGGGAGTCTTATGAAAGCAAAGATTCATGAGGTTCTGACAAGGAAGAACAGATATAAAAGACTGGTATTTATTCTGGTGTTGTTTTCGCTTGTTCTACTTGTAGGAATTCTCGGATTCGGACTCACTAAAGAGAAAGAAAAGAAAGTACAGAAGACAGAACAATTCGTCAGTTCACAGAAAGTAGTTCTGGTAAACGGTGGCTGCGAAAATATGCAGACGAATCCACTGAAAGAAGAGACGGATGAACAGATGATAAAGGCAGTAAAAGATTACTATACAGAAAAGAAGGCCGATACGGAATTTGTGGAGATGTATGATCATTTTAAAATCTATACAAAATCCGGAAAGTACAAAGATACATATGTGGCGTTCGTCAGATATGATATGAAGATCAAAGATATATATACAGAGGTTCCCGGACTTGGAACATTGTATGTCAAAAAGGATTCTCAGGGAAATTACCAGATAACTCAGCAAGTAAAGAAAAAAGAAATCCGGGAATATATTAACCGGATCGCAGAACATGAAGACGTACAGGCTCTGATGAATCAGACGCAGGAGTCTTATCAGAAAGCAGTTGGTTCAGACGCACTTTTGAAGGAGGCGCTGGATGAGCTGAAGGATGCATATGAGAATTCCATAGGAAATTAGAAAACTCTGGAAATATCAGATATCATAAAAGGATGAATGGAGGAGATACAAAGTGAAGAAAATCATTGATTATATTGCAGAAGAACTTGCGGATGCATTTGAAAAAGCAGGTTATGACAGAGCTTACGGAAAAGTAACATTATCAAATCGTCCGGATCTTTGTGAATACCAGTGTAACGGTGCAATGGCGGGAGCAAAAGCTTATAAAAAGGCACCGTTCATGATCGCAGAGGATGTAGTTGCCCTGTTAAAGGACAGCGCATGTATGGAAGAGGTAGAGGTTGTAAAGCCGGGATTTATCAATATCAGACTGAAAAAAGCATTTGTTGCAGATTATCTGAACCAGATGGAAGAAGCAGAAGATCTTGGTATTCAGAAGGCAGAGAACCCTGAGATGATCGTTGTGGATTACGGCGGACCGAATGTGGCAAAACCACTGCATGTAGGACATCTGCGTTCTGCAATTATCGGGGAAAGCGTTAAACGAATTGCGAGAAAAATGGGACATGAGGTTCTTGGAGATATCCATCTTGGCGACTGGGGATATCAGATGGGACTGATCATCACAGAACTGAAGAAACGCCAGCCGGATCTTCCGTATTTTGATGATAATTTCACCGGAGAATATCCAAAAGAAGCACCATTTACCATCAGTGACCTGGAGGAAATCTATCCGGCAGCGTCCGCTTATGCAAAAGAGCATGATGATTACAGAGAAGAAGCACTGGATGCAACCTTCCAGCTGCAGAGCGGAAAGCGCGGTTACCGTGCAATCTGGGATCACATTATGAATGTGTCTGTGACAGACTTAAAGAAAAACTATGCGAACCTGAATGTTGAATTTGACCTCTGGAAAGGGGAATCTGACGCACAGAAATACATCCCGGATATGGTGGAAAGGCTGAAGAAGGAAGGCTATGCGCATATTGATAATGGAGCACTCGTGGTAGATGTCAAAGAAGAGACCGATACCAAAGAGATCCCACCGTGTATGATCCTGAAGTCCGACGGTGCAGCACTTTATGATACCACAGACCTTGCAACACTGGTAGAGCGTGAAGAACTGTTCCAGCCGAACGAAGTTATCTATGTAGTTGACAAACGTCAGGAACTGCATTTTGTACAGGTATTCCGCTGCGCGAAGAAGACCGGCATTGTAAAAGAGGATACAAAGCTTACTTTCCTTGGATTTGGTACGATGAACGGAAAAGACGGGAAACCGTTCAAGACCAGAGAAGGCGGCGTTATGCGTCTTGAGAACCTGATCCGCGAGATCACAGAAAAGATGTATGAAAAGATCACAGAGAACCGTACAGTATCGGAAGAAGAGGCAAAAGCAACAGCGAAGATGGTCGGAATGGCTGCGATCAAATACGGAGACCTCTCCAACCAGGCAGCAAAAGACTATGTATTCGATGTAGACAGATTCACTTCTTTTGAAGGAAATACAGGTCCGTACATCCTGTACACCATCGTTCGTATCAAATCCATCCTGAACAAGTACAAAGAATCAGGAAAGAGTATGGACGATATCAAGATCCTTTCGGCTACAAGTGAGAGCGAAAAGGCTCTGATGCTGGAAGCTGCGAAGTTTGGCAGTGTGATGGAGAATGTATACGAAGAACTTGCACCACACAAGATCTGCGCATATATTTATGATCTTGCAAATGCATTTAACCGTTTCTACCATGAGACAAAGATCCTGGCAGAAGAGGATGAACAGAAGCAGAAGAGCTACATTGCCCTTCTTACACTGACAAGAGACATTTTGACAACCTGCATCGATCTGCTTGGATTTGAAGCACCGGAAAGAATGTAAAAAGGCAGAAGCATCAGAAGTAATGACAATACGATAAAGAGGCGAGGACATATGACAGAGAAATTGTTTTACACAGACAGTCACCTGCAGGAATTTACTGCGGAGGTTGTGTCCTGCCGCCCGTGTGATAACGGATATGAGGCAGTTCTTTCAAGAACTGCCTTTTTTCCAGAAGGCGGCGGTCAGGCAGCAGATACCGGAGTGATTGACGGGATCAGAGTATATGATGTACAGGAAAAAGGAGAACAGATCTTTCACTATCTGGAAGGAGAACTGGAAGAAGGAAAGACCGTGACCGGTCAGATCGACTGGGACAAACGTTTTTCACGGATGCAGCAGCACAGCGGAGAACATATCGTATCGGGAATCGTTCATGCACGTTTTGGATATGATAATGTGGGATTCCATTTGAATGATGAGCTGTGCACTCTGGACTTAAGTGGTCCGCTCACGAAGGAGGAGCTTCGCGAGGTGGAAAATGCGGCAAATGAAGCGGTATTTGCAAATGTACCGGTTCAGATAAGTTATCCGTCCAAAGAAAAATTGAAGACGTTGGATTACCGCAGTAAGATAGAGATTGACGGACAGGTGCGTATCGTGACGATACCGGGATATGACGTGTGTGCCTGTTGTGCACCGCATGTGTATTTTACCGGAGAGATCGGTCTTATCAAACTGGTGCAGAGTCAGAATTATAAAGGCGGTATCCGGATCACTATGCTGTGTGGAAGAAGGGCACTGAAGGATTATCAGCAGAAAGAAGAAAGCGTGAAGGCGATCATGGGAAGCCTTTCAGCGAAGGAAGAATTGATTGCTGAAGCAGTTGAACGCGTAAAAGAGGAATGTACACAGCTGAAGAGTGAACTTGCAGAGACAAGATATCAGATTCTTGAAGCACAGGCAGAAAAAATTCCGGAGGGACAGAAAAAGGTCTGTATTTTTGATAGCAAATTAAGTGGGAATGAACCACGTGAGCTTATGAACCTTGTACTGAAAAAAGGAACAGAAGTATGTGCGGTATTTGCAGGAAACGAAGAGAGTGGATACCGTTATGTGATCGGCAGTGAGACAGAGGATGTGCGCCCGTACAGCAAGATCCTCAAAGAACAGTTTGACGGAAGAGGCGGTGGAAAACCGGTCATGGTACAGGGTTCTGTAAATGGAAGTGAAGAGGCAATTCGAAAAGTTTTTGAGTAAGAGAAGGCGGAGATGAAGAATGCGAGACAGGAAAACAGGGAGAATTATCTGGTATTTGTTCAGTGCGGTTCTGATCAAATGGGGTGTGGAGATCGCAGTAGCGACATTTGCACTTTCCTGCGGTCTGCGCAGCAATATGGGAATTGGGGCAGTCTCTTCGATCATCACGATCCCAATGATTGCGTGGATCTACCGGAAAGATCAGGGACGCTATGAAAAGCAGCAGGAATCCTGGTGGAAATATAAAGCGGCTTCCCGATATGGAATGTGGCTTGTTATGCTCGTCGGTGCAGTGACTGCGTGTGTGGCGATGAATGATATCGTCATGCTGATGAATATGCAGAGGATCAGCCAGATTTATCAGAGCACAGAGCAGATCATTTACAGTGCACCGCGTTGGCTTCAGCTGGCGGGAGCCGGGATTCTGGCTCCGGTCGCAGAAGAGCTTGTTTACCGCGGGATGATCTACCGGCGGATGCGCGAGAGCCTTACCGCTGTGCAGGCAGGTGTGTTTGTATCCATTTTGTTCGGTGTCGGTCATGGAAATCTGCCACAGGGACTTTATGCAATGGTACTCGGACTTCTGCTTGCTTGCATTTATGAGAAATTCCGGAATATTGCAGCTCCGATTCTGTTCCATATTGTTGTGAATATTACGTCATTATTGCTTTCGTGGTATGGGGGCTTTGAATGGATTCTGGGAACAGAGGGAAAAGCAGTTGGAATTACTGTACTGGCTACGTTGATTACTGTTATAATTTATGTAAAAATAAAAAATATAAGACAAGAAATACGATAATTAACTGAAAAATACTGAAAAAGTTTACAAAATAAATAATATCTGACAATTTCTGTAAAATTAGGGGTTTACTTTTGCAGACAAATGCTGTATAGTGTTAAATCATAAAAGCAACAACAAAACCGTTTTACAGAAAGGGCAGGTTATATGAGTGTAATACAACAAAATACAGAACAAGGCTTATACAGCCCTGATTTTGAGCATGACAACTGCGGTATCGGAGCTGTTGTGAACATCAAAGGGCAAAAGAGTCATGATACAGTCGCAAATGCGCTGAAAATCGTAGAAAATCTTGAACATAGAGCTGGCAAGGATGCCGAAGGGAAGACAGGAGACGGTGTAGGAATACTGTTACAGATTTCGCACAAGTTCTTTACAAATGTCTGTCGTCCCCTCGGCATCTTTTTAGGTTCTGAGAGAGATTACGGTGTGGGAATGTTTTTCTTCCCACAGGACGAACTGAAAAGGAATCAGGCAAAAAATATTTTCGAAGTTATTGTCGAAAAAGAAGGACTGAAATTCCTTGGATGGAGGGAAGTGCCGATCCGTAAAGAGATCCTTGGAAAGAAAGCACTCGAATGCATGCCGTGCATTATGCAGGGATTTATCGAACGACCGAAAAAAGTAAAACAAGGACTGGATTTTGACCGCAGACTTTATGTGGTAAGAAGAGTCTTTGAACAGAGCAGTGATGATACCTATGTAGCATCCCTGTCAAGCAGAACCATCGTGTACAAAGGAATGTTCCTTGTAAAACAGCTCCGGATGTTCTTTGAAGATCTGCAGAACCCGGATTATGAATCTGCAATTGCAGTTGTACATTCCAGATTCAGTACAAACACTAATCCAAGCTGGGAAAGAGCACATCCGAACCGTTTCATCGTACATAACGGAGAGATCAATACCATTCGCGGCAATGCAGATAAGATGCGGGCCAGAGAGGAAAACATGGAATCCGAGCATCTGGAAGGAGAGCTTTATAAAGTCCTTCCGGCAATCAATACCGCAGGTTCCGATTCTGCCATGCTGGATAACACGCTGGAATTCATGGTGATGAGTGGCATGCCGCTTCCGTTGGCAGTTATGATCACCATCCCGGAGCCATGGGCACAGAATGCAACGATGTCACAGAAAATCAAGGATTTCTATCAGTATTACGCAACGATGATGGAGCCATGGGACGGACCGGCATCCATCCTGTTCTCAGATGGAGATATTTTAGGAGCCGTACTTGACCGAAATGGACTCAGACCTTCCAGATATTACATCACAGATGATGACACACTGATCCTTTCTTCTGAGGTTGGTGTTCTGGATATCCCGCCGGAGAAGATCGTAGTCAAAGAAAGAATCCATCCAGGTAAGATGCTTCTTGTTGATACTGTTCAGGGGCGTGTCATCGACGACCAGGAACTGAAAGAAGAATATGCGGCAAGACAGCCTTATGGCGAATGGTTGAACAGTCAGTTGGTCAATTTAAGCGATTTAAAGATCCCGAATCAGAAAGTACCGCAGTATTCTAGAGAAGAATGCCAGAGACTGCAGAAAGCATTTGGATATTCTTACGAAGAAGTGAAGACTTCTATTTTAAATATGGCAATGAATGGAAGCGAAGGAATCGGAGCCATGGGTATCGATGCACCACTTGCCGTTCTTTCTGAGCAGCATCAGTCT
>OHYL01000842.1_pt1 | contig 11793 bp, 11 predicted proteins | sample 1580261 | NCBI WGS metagenome assembly OHYL01 (sample SAMEA3882548, study PRJEB24775) | human gut metagenome | biome: human-associated habitat; feature: intestine environment; material: feces | place: Netherlands | collected 2009/2010 | reverse complement strand
AGTTCCCGCCAAACATTGGTGACTATTGTACGAGCCAATCGCTAAAGTACAACCGAAAAAGCATCGGTTAATACGCACCTGTTCGTTTTCTTAAGACCTTCTTTATGCCGCAGGTAGGTAATACGTTTTTTCGCGAACCCCTCTGGGCTAAACGTCCGTTAACAAGAGTGCGCGTGGACGTCTTTTGCTCGCCCGCGCGCACCATTTCTTCGTATTTGTAACTGTAGCCGACAAGGCCCGACGACTACAGCGTGCCGTAGATGCGGTCGCCGGCATCGCCCAAGCCGGGGACGATGTAGGCGGCCTCGTTAAGGTGGTCGTCGATGGCGCAGGTATAGATATGCACGTCGGGGTCTTTCTCGGTCAGCGACTTGAGACCCTCGGGCGCGGCGACGATACACAGCATGCGGATATCTTTGACGCCGCGTTCGCGCAGATAGCTGATAGCCATCTCGGCCGAACCGCCCGTGGCGAGCATGGGATCGACGACCAGACAGATACGCTGGTCGATATCCTTGGGCATCTTACAGTAATACTCATGCGGTTCGTGGGTGACCTCGTCGCGCTCCATGCCAATGTGGCCCACGCGGGCAGAGGGCACTAGGTCGAGGATGCCGTCGACCATGCCAAGACCTGCACGCAGGATGGGGACGATGGCGAGCTTCTTGCCGGCAAGCTGCTTAAACGTGGCGGTGGTGATGGGAGTCTCGACTTCGACATCCTCCATGGGCAGGTCGCGCATGGCCTCGTAGCCGTCAAAAAGCGCGAGCTCGCGCACGAGCTGGCGGAACTGGTTGGTGCCGGTCGACTTATCGCGCAGGATCGACAACTTGTGCTGGACGAGCGGATGGTCGACAAGCGTCACGCGAGACGCATCGTAGGTAACGGTCATGGATTGATTGCCCCTTTCGTTGCGGCCGCAAAACGACCTTGCTGACATGGCGCACAGCGATGTTGCCGCCGCCCGCCATGCATAAGTTTAGCGGTTTGTTGTATCGAGCGCTCCGTCACAGCCCTACTGAGCGGTGCTGAGCGAACGCTTGACCGCATCGTGCCAACCGTCCAGGTTGCGCTCGCGACGCTCAACGGACATATGGGGATAGAACGTCTTGACGATCTGGGCGTTTTGCTCCAGCTCCTCCAGATCCTCCCAATACCCAACCGCAAGACCCGCCAAATACGCGGCACCGATTGCCGTGGTCTCCACCGTCTCACATTGCAGCACGGGGATATCCAGCAAGTCTGCCTGGAACTGCATGATGAACTCGTTGCGCGAGGCACCGCCATCGACGGACAAGCGCTCAATCGAAAGACCCACGTCCTGCTCCATGGCACGCAGCACATCATAGCTCTGATAGGCCACGGACTCGCAAGCGGCACGCACGATGGTCGCGCGACTCGAGGCGCCGGTCAGACCGCATACGATGCCGCGGGCGTGCGCGTCCCACCAAGGTGCCCCCAAGCCCGCGAAAGCGGGGACAAAGTAGCATCCCTCGTTATCGCCGATCGAGGAGGCGAGCTGTGCCGATTCGGATACGTTGGAGATAACGCCCATGTTGTCGAGCAGCCAGTTCATCGTTGAGCCGGCGGCAAAAATAGAGCCCTCGAGCGCATAGCTGACTTTGCCATCCGCAGCGATACCGATGGTGGAGACCAGGCCATTCTTGGATTCGACGATCTCGTCGCCGGTGTTCATGAGCATAAAGCAGCCCGTGCCATAGGTGTTTTTGGTCTGGCCGGGATGGAAGCAGCAGTGACCGAACAGCGACGCCTGCTGGTCGCCCGCCACACCCATGATGGGCGGCATGTTGGTCATGATGTCGCTCGCGACGCGGCCGTAGTCGCCCGAGCTCCAGCGAACCTCGGGCATCATGGAACGTGGAACATCAAAGAGCGCCAGCAGGTCGTCGTCCCAATCGAGCGTATGGATATTAAAGAGTGCCGTGCGGCTGGCATTGGTGTAGTCGGTGGCAAAGACCTGGCCGCCGGTGAGGTTGTAGATGAGCCAGGTGTCGATGGTGCCAAACATGAGGTCGCCCGCCGCCGCACTCTCGCGTGCGCCGTCGACGTTGTCGAGAATCCACTGCACCTTGGAGGCCGAGAAATACGGGTCGAGTGTGAGTCCCGTGCGGGAGCGCACCAGCTCCTCGCAGCCCTGCTCGGCCAGTTTATCGATTGTCGAGGCGGTGCGGCGACACTGCCACACGATGGCGTTGTAGATAGGCTGGCCACTCACGCGGTCCCACACCACCGTGGTCTCGCGCTGGTTGGAGATACCGATGGCGGCGATGCGATCGGAATGGATGCCGCTCTTAAACTGGACCTCCATCATCACGCCGATCTGGCTGGCAAGCACCTCCGTGGGATCCTGCTCCACCCAGCCGGGGCGCGGGAAGCTGGTTTTGACGCTACGACGCGCCTGGGCGACGATGCAGCCGTACTCGTCGACGATGGTCGCGAGTACCGAGGTGGTGCCGCAGTCGAGCGCCATGATGTAGGAACCGCCAAAGCTAAACGAAGCATCTTCCATGCCCAGGCTGCCCAGATTCAACGACATCGCTTACACCTTTCTATTGCATCGGGTCGGACAGGACCCGCTCGATCTCTGATGCGGGAAGCGCACCTTGGCGCAGGATCTGGAGCTCGCCGTGCTGGAACGACACGATGGTTGAGGCGTCGCGACACGGGGTCTCACCGGCGTCGACGGCAACATCGACCCCCTCCAGGATGCGCTCCTCCACCGTGACAAAACTTGCCGGCGCGGGCGCGCCATGCGTGTTGGCGCTGGTGCAGGCAAGTGGACTGCCGCACGCGCGGATGAGCGCTTGCACCACGGGCGAGGCCGAAGCGCGCAGGGCCACGGTGTCGTCGGCGGCGCGCATAAAGGTCGGCACGCAGGGGGCTGCCTTGACCACGATAGTCAGGGCGCCCGGCCAGCATCTTCGGGCAAGCGCGCGGGCCTCTTCCGGAATATCCACGCCGTAGCGGTCGAGGGCCTCGGCATCACCGACCAGCCAGGCGACCGTTTGGGTAAGCTCGCGCTGTTTGAGGGTAAAGATGCGACGATACCCGGTGCCGAGTGCGGGCACTGAGGCGCCGTTGACGGCAGCCTGCGGATCGCGCGGCCACGATGGGAATTCGCTTGTATCTTGGGGTACGGCGTCCGAGAAGGCGTTGACTGCCACGGCGACACCGTAGACGGTCTCGGTCGGGATCAAGGCCAGGCCGCCGCAGCCGAGCACCTCGGCCGTGCGCTCGACGGCGAGCCGATGCGGCTCGCACGTTCCCTCGTATACCCGATAGACCGTCTGCATGTGTATGCCAGCCCCTTACGCTCTGGTGAAAGTTTGTTTACTGAGGGACATTCTCGCACGAAACGTTCAACCTATTTGCCCAGAGCGCATGTTGGTTTGGTGAGCGGCTCTAGTAGTCGGTGAAAGTGAGGGGGTTATTGGACTGCGACGAACTTCTTTGGCCTGCCGGCGTGGCGTCTTTGGGCGGCGTAGCGCTCGATGCTGTCTATCGTTATCATCCGACGGCCGTCGACGAGTTCAACATCGAGCTTTCCGGCTTTGACCAGCGCGGTAATCCGCGGAGCGGAGACTTTGAGGTCCAGCGCCGCGTCTTTAAATGTTCGGCACGCCGCTTCCCGAGCGTCCTCGTGGTCGATTTCGACTGAAAGGGCCACGACCTCGGCCGAGCGTTCGTACCCTGCCGGAGTCAAACCGTTGTTGAGGTCGTCGGCCAAAAACGCCATCAGTGCCTCAGTGGCATGGGCAATCGCTTCTTCGCGCGTATCTCCATCGGCAAAGGCGCCGGGAATCTGCGGGAAGCTAGCACAGTAACCGTCGTCTTCTTTTATGAGAACGCAGTCATAGGTAAATCGCTGCCTCATTTTGCCTCCAACTACCATCCGGCTTGGCGACGAATACTTGTCCACGTGCCCTTCTTTGGTCGATCACCACCAGAGCCGTTCACGGTGACAACACGGTCACCAGAAACATACTTAGCATGACTACCGACTTGCGCGACCTTCACGAATCCATCGTGCTTGAGTAGGGCAATGATCTCCCGAAAGGTAGGAGGTTGCATGGGCCGACCTCTTTCAGCCGTCCTAATTATAAACTACTTTATAATTTTTGCTAACCAGTTAATAAATATTACTGGCGCTGTTTGGGCTCGGTGACGATGGCTCGAACGATGCGGGGACGATCGGTGAGGTCGCGGACGATGCGCACGTCCGAGAGGCCCGCCTGGCGGCAGAGCTCGGCGGCGGCGTCGAGGGCGCCCTCGTAGAGCTCGCAGGCAAACAGGCCGCCGGCGCGCAGCATATAGGGCGCCGCATTGAGCAGGCGGCGGAAGATATCGAGGCCGTCGGCGCCGCCCTCGAGCGCCAAATCGGGCTCAAAGTCCTTGACCTCGTGCGGCAGCGAGCGCATGACGTCGGTCGGAATGTAAGGCGGGTTGGAGACGAGCACGTCAAAGGTGCCCCACTCCTCGCGGGGGATAGAGCTCACCAGGTTCGTGAGGCTGAAGGCGACCTCATCGGACGTAAGCCCGAGCGCGTCGCGGTTTTTGGTGGCCAGGTCGATGGCGCGCGGCTCGATATCGGTAGCGGTGCAGGCGACATGGCCGCGACGCTCCCAGGCAAGGGAAAGCGAGATGCAGCCCGTGCCGCAGCCGACCTCGAGAACGCGGGCAGTGCGGGGCTCGACCGGAGCGGGCGCGGCGGCATCCTCCGTCAGAGACGCCTCGTGGTCGGCGCCTTCGATGGCGATGCCGCATTCGTCGAGCTCGGGCTCAGCGACTTCCGCGGTCTCGGCCTCAGCTGCCTGCGCGGCGGCTTCCTCGGCCTCACGATCGGCCAGCTCCTCGGCATAAGCGCGGCTGCCTAGCACGTCTCCACCCAACGCCGCCTCATCGGCAGCCGTGAGGTTGGCGGCACGGCGCTCGGCCGTCGCGCGTTCGTCAGCCAATGCGGCTTCGGCTTTACGCGCCTGCTCGACCTCGTCGTTCCAAGGCAACTCTACGCGCTGACGGGTGGCAGCCTCGGGGCTCAGAACCTCGGCATCCAGATAATTGAGGACTTCCTCGACGAGCATCTCGGTCTCGGGGCGCGGAATGAGCACGCCGGGGGCGCACGTGACGTCGATCATGCGAAACTGCGTGCTGCCGGTGATGTACTGCAGCGGTTCACCTTTAGCGCGACGAACAACGGCCGCGTGCATGGTCTCGAGCTGCGCCGCATCGAGCGTCTCGTCCATACGCATATATAAGTCGATGCGCGCCAGACCCGTGACTGCGCACAGCAGCCACTCGGCAGAAAGACGGGGGTGTTCCTCGCCGCGCTCGGCCAGGTACTCCTTGGTCCACTCGAGACAACGCTTGATGGTCCAGATCTCGTTTGCCATGGGGTCCTCCCCTCTTAAGCGCCGGGCGGCGCACGAATGTCGGAGCAGATTGTACGCGAGGCCAGCGCTTGGCAAGGGACGATTGAAGGCGATTATCGAGAATCAGCCCAGAATTTTGCACCGGACTTGCTCAAAGTGTTCATTCGCCGACGTCTAGATTTGCATTCGTCAAGCTTTTGGCAAGGTTGCCCCAAAACTGACCAATATCTAACCAAACGCTTGTCACATCGCTTGACGCGCGACGCGTCAAAAATCACCCCGCGACTTCTTGGACGATTTTTCGAGCAATATTTTCAATAGCAGATGAAGACTGTTAATTACTTTGAGCAGGTAGGCAGCTTAATTTCTAATAAAGCAGATTAAATAAACTCGAAAAGTAATTTACCCAACCTAGTCATTTAAGAACGTCCCCAATGACTACCTCTAAGGCGCCGCAGGTTGAGCATAAGTCAGCGAAAACGCCCCTAAGCGAGCAAGGTGACGTGAAAGAGGAGGGAAGCGTACTTTGGGTACGCGACCGACGATTGAACGTCAGGTTGCCGCTTAGGGGCGTTTGCAGCGTCGACCGGTCCGCCGTTCGTCAGAACGGCGGAACAAAACTTCTGGTCATGCCGCCGAAGTTGAAAGGCAGATTGCCGCTCTGGCGGGCTTGCAGCGTCGAGCAGTTGCGGCGTTTGGTAAAACGCCGCAACGAACTAGCTCATCATCGCATTCATCATCTCGGTGGTTGCGGAATCGTCGGCAGACCACTCGTTATCCTCGTTGGCGGAATACTTAAAGGTGACCTTGGTGTCCTTGGTCTTAGCGGCCTTGGTCACGTCGACCATCACCTGGCCGGCCATCTTGTACAGGTCGTCCTCGGAAGGCGTCGTATCGAGTGCGGCGACCTTCTCCTGATACTGGGTGGCGAAATCTTCGACGATCTTGTTCATGGACTTGCAGGTGATGGTGACCTCGGCAGTCGCAGTACCCTTGTCCTCGTCAACCGTCACATCGCCGATCTTGTAGTCAAAGCCCTCGAGATAGCTCTTGGCATACTCCTTGGGATCGATACCCAGCTGCTCAAACTCGTCGCCCGAAGCCTTTTCCAGACCGGAGAGGAAGTCATCTCCGCCGTTCTTGATCTCGTCAAACTGGCTCGTAAGGTCGTTGGCGATGAGCTCCTCCACCGAAGGCCCTCCGCAGCCGGAAAGCAAAACCACGCACGTGACCAGGGCAGCCATCAGGGGCACAAGCAGCAGCTTCTTTTTCATGACAGTCCTCCAAACAAGCGGCACCGCGTTCCTCGCGCAGCGCACGTCGTAACAGTAAGTTCATATTAGCGGCTCCGTCCAAACCCCTACGTCGCAAAAGCGCGGACGGCTCAATTTGACGAACAAATGGCCCGTGAAGCAAGCCCCCCTGCAATAAAACGCACCTGCTTAGCCCATTAAAAAAGGGTGGCCGGACAACCCGACCACCCTTGTGCATCTTCTGGATGCCGCAGACTACTTGCGGACGACCTTAACGATGGCGTCACCGGCGGCGACGGCAGACTCGGCCTCGACGGTAAGCTCGACGTCGGCAAACTCGGCGGTGTTGGACACGGCCACGACGACGCAGTCCTTGTAACCGGCAGCAGCGATCTTGGTGCGGTCGATCTTGAGGATGGGCTGGCCGGCCTTCACGACGTCGTCAGCCTTGACGAAGCCCTCGAAGCCGTCGCCGTTCATGTTGACGGTATCGACGCCAACGTGCACCAGAACCTCGATGCCGCTATCGGACTGCAGGCCCACGGCGTGACCCATGGTGACGGTCACCTTGCCGTCGCAGGGAGCGTAGACCAGGTCGTCCTCGGGCCACACAGCGCAGCCCTTGCCCAGAACCTCGCCACCAAAGACGGGATCGGGCACGTCGGCCATCTTGATGACCTTGCCCTTGACGGGCGAGCACAGCACGTCGGCGCCGGCAGAAGCAGAGATAGAGGCCGGAGCAGCAGCTGCCGCGGGCTCAGCCTTCTTCTTGAACATATCAAACAGACCCATACGTTTTCTCCTCTTGATTAAGCGCAACGTTATGCGCATGCCTATGGTGATTATAGTGCCAAATGACCAAAATACTAAGGCGAGGGTTCGAATCGCAAGCCCTTCCAAGCCCTTCCCAAAACCTTTTCCCCAGTGGCACTCATATTGTCGATTACTCCAAGCCCTCGGTGCCGTTGGACTTGATGATCTTCTGGTATGCGAAGAAGCTGTCCTTGCGGCGGCGCTCATAGGTACCGGTGCCGTCGTCGTACTTATCGACGTGGATGAAGCCGTAGCGCTTGCGCATCTCACCAGTGCCGGCGGAAACCAGGTCGATGGGACCCCACCAGGTGTAGGCAATCAGGTCAACGCCATCGGCAATGGCCTCGCCCATGGCCTTGATGTGGCTCTGCAAGTAGGCGATGCGATACGGGTCGTGGATTGAGCCGTCCTCCTCGACCTCGTCGTAGGCGCCCATGCCGTTCTCGACCACCATCAGTGGAATCTCGTAGCGGGCGTAAATCTCGTTGAGGGCGATGCGCAGGCCCAGCGGATCGATCTGCCAGCCCCAGTCGGTGGACTCCAGATAGGGGTTCTTGCCGCCAAAGGTCATGTTGCCCTCGGTCATCTCGTGGTCCTTGTGGGTGCCCACGGTGCCGGACATGTAGTAGCTAAAGGTGTAGAAATCAACCTTGCCGTCGGCGATATCCTGCAGGTCGCCGTCCTCCATCACGAGCTCAACATCGTTCTCGGCCCAGAAGCGCTTGGCATAGAACGGGTACTTGCCGCGCACCTGCACGTCGGAGCAGTACCAGTTCATGGTATTCATCTCCTGCTGCGTGGCGAACACGTCGGCCGGATCGCACGTGGCGGCATAGGAAAGGATGAAGCAGTCCATGTTGCCCATCTTAAACTGCGGGTAATGCTCGTGGGCATAGCGCACGACGCGGCCACTGGCGACAAACTGGTGATGCAGCGCCTGCATACGAGCCTGCGGCGTGGTGTGGACCGCCGACGCCGGACCCTCAAAGCCCTGAATCATGCTGGTCTCAAAGAGGTTGCCCATGTCCTGGGTACCGCAGTTGATCTCGTTGAAGGTGAGCCAGAACTTGACCTTGTCCTGATAGCGGTCGAAGACGGTCTGGCAGTACTTCTCAAAGAAGCCGATGAGCTCGCGGCTCGCCCATCCGTTGTATTTCTCGACCAGGTGATAGGGCATCTCGTAGTGCGAGAGGGTCACGAGCGGCTCGATATTGTGGGCACGCAGGCAGTCGAAAACGCGGTCGTAGAAGGCGAGGCCGGCCTCGTTGGGCTCAGCGTCGTCGCCGTTGGGGAAGATGCGGCTCCAGGAGATGGACATGCGAAACATGGTAAAGCCCATCTCGGCGAACAGCGCGATGTCCTCCTCGTAGTGATGATAGAAATCGATACCGTCATGATTGGGATAGAAGCGGTTGGGGTCGATGTCGATCGTAATCTGACGCGGCTCCTTGTAGCTGCCACCCAAGAAATGATCGTCGACGGAAGGACCGCGGCCGTCCACGTTCCAAGCGCCCTCAAACTGGTTGGCGGCAGTGGCGCCACCCCAATAGAAGCCCTCGGGGAACTTGATGTTTGCCATGAGCATCTCCTTTGCATCGCGGGTCGGTAAGCTGAGTATCGCCTGCGCACGGGATGGGCAGAAGCGGCCGCGCCAAACCCGACACTTCTTTTCGCCCTTGCGCCCCGTCACCACCCCGCCCCTGACACTTCCTGATACTGACCGAAACGTGCCAAAATAAACCTGTCCCTTTTTTGGCAGGTTTGGCGAGTGTGGGAGTTCGCATGGATATCAAACGCAAGATCACCGAGGCGCAGGGCCTCACCCCCACCGAGCAACAGCTCGGCATTGCAGCCCTTGCCATCGGTAAGGACATCCGCGGGCTTTCGATTAAGGAATTTGCCGCGCGCACCAACGTTTCGGTCGCGAGCGTGCACCGTTTTTGCAAAAAGCTCGGCCTCGAGGGCTTCAAGGACCTCAAGGTCGAGCTTATTCCGCCGCGACGTGGACATCAACTTTCCTTTCGACGCTACGTCCACCCCTGCGCAGGTTATGGAGCGCATGGAGGGGCTCTACCAGACCACGCTGGCCGAAACGCAGGAGCTGCTCGACCCCACGCAGCTTGACCACGCCGCCAAGCTCATCGCGAACGCCCGACAGGTCGACATCTACACGGGCTCGCACAACCTCTATCCAGCGGGAATGTTCCGCGACCGCCTACTCTCCGCCGGTAAAAGCGCGACGTGCCACGACGGTGTCGAGGCCCAGGTGCGAACGGCACTCGCCTCGGGTCCCGACCATGCGGCAATCGTCATCTCCTACAGCGGCCTTGCCCCCAACCTCAAGGACATCTTGCCGATCCTCAGCAGTCGGCATGCCCCGGTCATCGTCATCGGCACGCCTTATTGCGCTCGCATTCACCCCGGCTTTGCCGCCTACCTTACGGTAAGCGACCACGAGAGCATGACGCATCGCATCACGCAGTTCGCGAGCCACATCGCCGTGCAATACGTACTCGATTCGCTCTACAGCAGCTACTTCGCCAAAGACTATGCCCACTGCTCCGAATTCCTGGAGCGCTCGTTTCCCTACACCCGCCTCCCGGGGCTCAAGTAGCGACGAGCGTGGATTTTTGGACGCCTATCTAACGAGCGTGGATAATCTCCCACTTTGAGCCTACACGGGGGCCAAAAACGGGAGATTATCCACGCTCGTGTTGAATGATCCGTTTTCCTCTGCGCCCGAGGGACCACTCGACCACCTTGCACCAAAGCAATAACGACTTCTCGTCATTAGATCATTCAAATCGAATCTAATAACTATTTTCGCCATAAACTCGTTATTAGAATTGATATGATTAGCCTAATAACGAGTTTCCGGCACTAAAGATATGGAGGGCGCGATGCAAATCGAGGAGAACGGCCAGGGAACGCTCCGCAATAATCTATCGGGGAAATTGGCTTACTATTCGTTTTTGCCAACGCCCTTGCAATCATTGAGGCAGCTAAACCTCACTGAGGAAACCTATCGCACGCTTTCCACATGCTCACGAAAGCTTGGAGAGCTTGAAGGCATGCTCTACTTTGTTCCCAACGCCGACATGTATCTGACAATGTATGTGCGCAAAGAAGCACTCCTTTCTTCGCAAATTGAGGGAACCCAGTGCACGTTTGACGACCTACTTAGTCCATCGCAAACCCAACTCCATCATAAAGATGTCGCAGATGTCGTGAATTATGTCCGTGCTGTCGACCGCGGCGTAGAACTGCTCAAAAAGATGCCCTTGTGTACGAGACTTCTCAGGCAGGTTCATGCGGTCCTGCTGGACGGAGTGCGCGGAACGGAGAAGAATCCAGGCGAGCTGCGCTCCTCACAAAACTGGATTGGCCCCTCAGGCTGCACCATTGCAACTGCATCGTTCGTCCCCCCAAACATTGAAGATTTGAGCAACACGCTCCAGGACCTCGAACGATTTATCAATGAGCCTCAAGTCGAAATGGATCCGATCGTGCGGGCGGCGCTCGTCCATTACCAATTTGAAACTGCCCATCCATTCCTAGACGGAAACGGTCGCCTGGGCAGGCTTCTCATTACACTTATGCTCATCAATGATGGCGTTCTTCATTCTTGCTTGTTCTATCCATCGTTCCAGTTCAAGAAAAATCGAAGCGAGTACTACCGACAACTCACATCCGTAAGGGAACGAGGAACTTACGAGGAATGGATAGAGTTTTTCTGCGCCAGTCTTCTTGAGAGCGCGAAGGACTCGGTAGGGTCTTTAAAGAGTCTTGTTGATCTCCATAACCGTTCGACGGCAGCCATTACCGAAAATCTCGGAAGGACTGTCGCAAACGGACAAAGGCTGCTGAGCCTTCTTGAAGAGCATCCCATCCTCGACACCGCATTTATCGCTGCCCGACTCGATATCGGTAGGAGTACCGCGAGCTCGCTCGTCAAATCATTTGAAGAATTGGGTATCCTCCGTCCGCTCGACGAGTCAAGACAGAGATACCGACAGTACGGGTATGAAGAGTATCTTTCGATTCTCAGGGAAGACGCTGAGCCGATTAGGTAGGCACCGCAGCCCAGCCAAATTAAAACGAGCGTGGATTTTTGGACGCTTATCTAACGAGCGTGGATAATCTCCCATTTCGAGCCCGCACAGGTCAAAAACGGAAGATTATCCACTCTCATTTTGCGGGTAGTCGTTGGGAGTGTCCCAAGGTGCCGGCAGAAAAGGAACGTCCCCAAGTGCCGGCCCGACAACGCCGATGTTTTGGCGTAGACAGCGAAAGCCCGCCAGAGCGAGCAAGGTGCCTTGAAACAAGGCGGCATTGAC
>OHYL01000838.1_pt1 | contig 11815 bp, 8 predicted proteins | sample 1580261 | NCBI WGS metagenome assembly OHYL01 (sample SAMEA3882548, study PRJEB24775) | human gut metagenome | biome: human-associated habitat; feature: intestine environment; material: feces | place: Netherlands | collected 2009/2010 | reverse complement strand
TTTTTCATAGCATCGGCAGTATCAAGAATCAGCTGCTCATTTATATTGTTCCTAAAGGTATTCCAGCTCGACCAGCCCATGGGAGGTGTAAGAGCAGCATTATTTCCGTATTCTCCCGCGGCTTTAATATGCACACCGCATTTTGATATAAGTTTTTTTACCTCGCATACGGGGCAAATGTTCTTCTTTTTCATAGCTGTTACGCCTGCAGCCGCAGTAAAAACAGCAGCGGCAGAAATAATCTTTCCTATCATTTTGTTCCTCCGTTATTCCTTTTTATACACAAAAAGGGAGTCAGCTAAAGCCGACTCCCCAAAATCGCAATAATTATTCTTAGGTCTTTTCTTCCTCTGCGGGAGCTTCATCGGCAACCGGAGCATCAAGCAATGCTTTTCTTGAAAGGCTGACACGTTTTTTGTCAAAATCAACGTCAAGAATTTTAACCTTAACGGTGTCGCCGACTTTAAGAACCTCAGCAGGATTTGCTATATGCTCATGGGCAATTTCAGAAATGTGGATAAGGCCGTCTATTCCGGGAAGAATGTTGGCAAACGCACCGAATGTAGTGAGTCCGACAATCTTAGCTTCACATTCGGTTCCGACAGGATAATCACGTTTGAGAATCTCCCAAGGATTGTCCTCAACCTTTTTATAACCGAGAGAAATCTTCTTATTCTCTCTGTCAAGAGCCTTTATGTATACTTCAACGGTATCGCCGACTTTAACTACATCAGACGGATGCTTAATTCTTGTCCAAGAAAGCTCTGAGATGTGAATCATACCGTCTACGCCGCCAAGGTCTACAAATGCGCCGTAAGAAGTAAGTGAACGAACTACACCGTGATAAACCTGGCCTTCTTCAGCCTGTGCCCAGAATTTTTCTTCGGCAGCCTTTCTCTCTTCTTTAGCAACAGCTCTGATAGAACCTACAACGCGCTTTCTTTTTTTATCTACCTCGATAATCTTGAACTTAACAGTCGTTTTAACCATGTCTTCAAGGGAATCGCTGCGATTAGCCTTTGCAAGTGAAGCGGGTATAAATACTCTTATTCCGCCGTACTGTACAAAGAGACCCTTGCCGTCTCCTACAACACCTGTAACCGTTCCTTCTACGACCTGATCGCTCTCTTCGGAAAGCTCATCCCAAGCCTTAGCCGCGTCGTAACGCCTCTTGGAAAGCATCATAGTGCCTTCTTGATCGTTAGTCTTCATAATTATAAGATCAAGCTTGTCACCGACTTTAACTTCCTTCTGAGGATCGGCATTCGGGTCGGCACTGTATTCGTCAAGCGGAATATAGCCTGCGTGTTTTCTGCCGGCAATCTCAACCTGAATCTCGGTAGGTGTAACGCCTACTACATAACCGACAACTTTTTGGTCTGAGCTTGAATCTATATATTCGTCAACCAAATCAGCGAAACTCTCACCGGACGGCTTCTCTTGCTCCTCCTTTTCGACTGATGTTGATGCGTTTTTGATTTCTTCGTTTTCGGACATTGTTTTCAGTACCTCCTTAATAATACTGTCGGGAGTTGAAGCTCCGGCAGTAACGCCAACTGAATGAAACCGCGACAAATCAATATCTTGCAGCTCTGCGGCAGTCTCAATTAAAAAAGTCGGACAATTGGATTCGCAAACAGATTTAAGCTTCGCGGTATTGCTGCTCTGCCTTCCGCCAATTATGACCATTGCATCATTGGTCAGCGAAAGTGCCGCAGCTTCCTTTTGTCTTTCTTCAGTCGCACAACATATTGTATCAAAAATTACGGCATTTGTATATACCATTTTTATTTTTTTTACACATTTTTCAAAAATTTTTGTACTGAAAGTGGTCTGAGAAACCAAAATCAAGCCGTTTTTTGATAAATCCGGATGATTTTCAATGATTTTGTCAAGTTCTTTTTCACTGTTAAACACAAAGGAACGACCGTTACAGTAGCTTCTGATTCCGATAACCTCCGGATGCGATTTATCACCTGCTATCAAGGTTACATTCTCTTTCAATGAATTTTCGCTTACTATTTTATGTATTTTTGTAACGAAAGGACATGTGGCGTTGCAATAATTCGGAGAAATACTCTTCACCTTTTCCATCATATCCTTGGGTATACCGTGCGTTCTGACAACGATTAAGTCGCCTTCTTTGCACTCGTCCGGACTGTCGATAATACGCACGCCCTTATTCTCAAAATACTTTATAACCTGAGGATTGTGAATTATAGGCCCCAATGTAAAAACATTTTGATTCTTTTTTACAAGCTCTTCAAGCAATTTTACGGCACGATTGACTCCGAAACAAAAGCCTGCACTTTCAGCTAAAGTTATTCTTTGCAATTCTCTTCCTCCCAGAGTGCGGTAATTTCCTCCATAATCTTTTCAGAGGCTTTTGTTACCTCTTCATGAGAATCGCTGTCGGTAAACCCAAACTCCTCATTTTTAATGACCTTACCGAAACGCACGGTAAGCAGCGTTCCGCTCTTGTAATTATTATCACTGTAAATGCTACAGGGAAGAACATCAGCATGGGTCACCTTTGCTATCAAAGCCGCTCCGGCTTTCGGCTTGCCCGGTTTTCCGTCGTGATTACGTGTACCTTCCGGAAAAATTCCGAGCACCCATCCGTTTTTTATAAGCCGCTCCGCATAATCAATAGCCGTCTTATCGTTATGACCTCGCTTAATCGGGAATGCATTAAGATGGGTTAAAAACCATGCGGAAAACGGATTTTTAAACAACTCCGATTTTGACATAAAATGTATCGGTCTGACATTAGAGCCGCCGAGGGCTATCGGATCAAAATTGCTTGAATGATTGCAAGCAAGAATAAGGCCGCCTTCCTTCGGAACATTTTCCTTGCCTATGTACTGAACCTTCATTTTTGTTTTACATACCGCAAGGCAAATCGGCATTAAAATATGATACATTTTATATTCTTTCAGCTTATCGAAATTGAACTTCATGGTTCACATATGCTCCCTAATAATATCTGTTATTTTTTTTATTGACTCCTCAAGCGTAAAAAGCGTCGTGTCCACCGTAATGCTGTCTTTTGCAGGCTTCAACGGTGCAATTTTTCTATGTGAATCATTGTAATCTCGTTCTTTAAGGTCTGCTAAAACCTCATCATAACCAACCGAAGCACCTTTTTCCTTAAGCTCCTTATAACGTCTCATGGCACGTGACTCCGGCGATGCGGTTAAGAATATTTTAACATCTGCATTAGGCAATACGACTGTTCCTATATCCCTGCCGTCCATAATACAATTATTCTTTACCGCTATATCTCTTTGCAAATCAAAAAGAAAGCTTCTGACCTCCGGCACGGCAGAAACGTCGGAAGCCGCCATAGAAGCTTTTGGTGTACGTATTTCTTCTGAAACATCCTCGCCGTTTAAATAAACGTGCTGGACGCCGTCTTTAAAGGCGAGCTCAACCTTTATATCGGGTAATGCCTTTTTAAGCTGTTCGCCTGATTTTGTGTTTATTCCGTTCCTCAACGCATAAACACCTACAGAGCGATACAACGCTCCGGTATCTACATATATAAAACCCAGCTTGTCGGCAGCAGCTCTTGAAATAGTGCTTTTCCCGGCACCTGCAGGACCGTCAATAGCAACATTTATCATATTTTTCTCTCCTGTATACATTATTGCGCGTTGCCTGCGGCAAATCCGGTGGAAAAGGCGATTTGGAGGTTGAATCCCCCTGTATATGCATCAACATCAATAACCTCACCGGCAAAATACAAATTACGGCACAGCTTACTCTCCATGGTTTTGGGAGAAATCTCATTAACATCTACTCCGCCCGAAGTAATAACAGCCTCGCTGATAGGTCTGAATCTAAGGACAGTCAGTTTTAAATTCTTAATTGTGTGAGCAAGCCTTTTTCTTTCTTCCTTTGTGAGTTGATTGCACTTTGTTGAGTTTTTAATTCCGGAAAGGCGCACAACGGGATTAATTATGGCTCTCGGTAACAAAAGCCCCACGAGATTTGAAATAGCCTTATTGCTGTTTTCCGACATCTCACGTAAAATGCGAGCATCGAGCTTTTCGTCATCGAGTGCCGGTTTCATATCAACATATATTTCATAGCGGCAGGGCTCCATATTTCGCATATGTGCGCTTGCAGATAAAATCATTGGGCCGGACACGCCGAAATGTGTAAAAAGCATTTCTCCGAAATCAGAGTAAACCTGCTTTCCTGTTTTGGTGTCAATAATCTTCAAGGCGCAGTTACGAAGCGACAAGCCCATTGCCTCTCCGCAAAATCCCTCTCGGCATTCCAGGGCAACAAGCGAAGGCAGACAGGCAGTTACCGTGTGACCGGCTTGCTTTGCAAAAGAATACCCATCTCCGGTAGAACCTGTTTTCGGATAAGATAAGCCGCCTGTTGCGACTATAACGGAGTCTGCATAATGTATAAGACCGTCTTCGGTTTTTACACCTCTTACCTCTCCGTCGGAAATCATCAATGATTTAACGCGCGAGGTTTTTCGCTTAACTCCGTTTACGGTTACAAACTTATTGAGCGCATCGACTATATCCACCGCTTTATCCGAAACCGGGAAGACTCTGTTTCCTCTTTCAACTTTAAGAGGCACCCCAAGCTCTTCGAAAAAATCCATTGTATCTCTTGCGGAAAACTCAGAAAAAGCGCTGTATAAAAATCTGCCGTTCCGCGGAACATTATCAATGAGACTTTTAGTATCAAAGGTGGCATTTGTGACGTTACAACGTCCTTTACCGGTTATCATTATTTTTCTGCCGACCTTATCGTTTCGTTCTAAAAGAATTACGTCGTTACCGTTTTTTGCCGCTGTGCCGGCAGCCATAAGTCCTGAGGCTCCGGCTCCTACAACTATAACTTTTTTATTCATTTTCGGAAATATCCTCTGCTTTTTCGTATACCTGGTATTCGTCCCAAATACTCTCGAGCTTATTGAAATTGTTGATTACCTCTTCACGCTTACTCAGCGTTACAGCAACAATAAGCGCATTTATAAGACTAAGCGGTGCAACAAGAGAATCAACTACGGATGCCATATCGGAGCGCGCTACAAGCAGGCAATCGGCATATGACGCTATGGGTGACGTATCCGAATCGGTTATCGCCACTATTTTGGCTCCTCTGTCCGATACAAATCTTATTGCATTTACAGTCTGCTTTGAATACCTCGGAAAGCTTATGGCTATGCACACGTCCTCTTTATCTATTCTGAACATCTGTTCAAACATTTCAGACGCGCTTGATGTATCTATAAGCTCAACCGAATCAAAGACAAGATTAAAATAAAAGCCGAGAAAACTTGCAAGTGCCGCAGAAGAACGGACGCCGAGAATATATATTTTGCGAGCCTTATTTATGGTAGATACGGCTTTTGCAAAATCCTCCCTTGATGTCTTCTCGTAGGTTTCGCGAATCAAATCAATATCCCCGTTAAGAACGGTTCTGACAATATCGTTGTCACCTATAAGGCTTTCCGAAACCTCCATTCTTTGAACTGCGGTCAGCTTTGATTTTATCATCTGCTGAAGCTCTTTTTGAAGTTCCGGATAGCCCTTAAATCCAAGCTCCGTTGCAAACCGCACGACGGTACTCTCGCTGACCCCGACTTTTCGGCCGAGGGCAGAAGCAGTCATAAATGCGGCTTTATCATAGTTTTCTTTAATATACGAGGCAATCTTCTTATGCCCCTTAGAGAGCTTTCTAACGTTTGAATCAAGCTTTGAAAGAAAAGAACCCTTCACTTGTACAGCGCTTCCTTATCTTACATAATAATGCCGCATTCGATGCAGCAACACTATTATTATAATGTCTATTATACAAAAATCAAGCAAAAATGCAGGATTTGCTGCAAAATTATTCAATCCTGACTAAATTATCCGTCATATCAGTTCCGCTTTGCCTAATTTTAGGCAATGTCATATTGAAAATATCCGTAGTTCTGCATTCAAGGGAGTATAATCTTTCAGAAAGACCTCCTGACTTTTTGACGTCGCCGACAGTCATAACAATCGGTAAGGATGCGTTTTTCCTCGCAATTCGCAATATGTCTTTGCCCTTGTGTGTAAATCCGAGCACACGAATATACGGAGGGTCTGACAAGGTGATATCGTTTGTTATACCGAAAAACGAATTTAGAACGACGCGCCGAATACGCGAATGAGTAAAGCGCTTTGTTTTTGCAAAATCATAAAGCTCCGTTAGGTTTCGCGCGGATGCGGCTGCTGAGAGCAGACGGTTTTCTATTCCCTCGCCGACGCCGTAAATATTATTAAAATCAGACGGAGTTTTAAGCTTTAAGGACGCTATTACGGCGTTTCCTATTCTGTTCATATCGGACGGTGCCGCTCCGATTGCGATTTCGTTAGTTAAAACAGCTTGAGAGTCAGAAGGCAAAAACAAGCCGGTATGCGCGTTGCTGCGTATCAGCTCTCTGATTTTAGAAGCGGAGGCGATATTACCGACGTATTCGTCCGAATCATGCGACGCACCGGTTCGCTTTACGGTATGAGGTTTTATATCCGAAGATAACGCTTTAAGCGCTTTTATATACTCTACCGCCAAAATGTTGTTAGGCTCCGAAAGGACTGCAGCTGTTTCCGCTCCGAACACGTCTCTTACCGCGGCAAACCTCGCCGCCGGATAGCTTACACCGTTTTTAAGTTCGGCTTTCAGCTTTAAATTGACATTTTCATCGTATAAAGCCTCAACGGCTTTTTGTAAAAGGCTTATACTGCCGCATTCACTGCCGAATGAAATATCAGTAACCGCTCCGAGGGAATTTAAAATATGCACGGAAGAATAGGCAAAACGCTCAGCAGATGATATGGCATACGGCATCGGAAGCTCAAGCACAAGGTCAACTCCGCCGAGTAGGGCGGCTTTTGCCCTCGCGTACTTTGACATCACAGCCGTTTCGGCTCTCTGAACGTAATTACCGCTCATCACCGAAACTATCGCGCAGTCCCCAGCCTTTTTTCGTATATCGTCTATCTGAAATTTGTGCCCATTATGAAACGGGTTATACTCTGCCACAATACCGTAAATCTTCATAAACAATCTCCGTAACATAAAATACGTGTCTAACAAGTCCTGAATCGCTTAAAATTAAACATATTTTATAATATCGGCGTAATTTAGTCAAATCTCTTCGGCATATATTATTTCTTGAAAAATCTGTCGAAACAGTATATAATATCTTCGATAACTTTATTAGCTATTTGGGAGGTATTATTTTTGAAAATTCTTGTTATCAATGCAGGCAGTTCATCGCTTAAATATCAGCTTATCGATATGGACGACGAGAGTGTTATTGCAAAAGGCATCTGCGAAAGAATAGGCAATGAGGGATCTTGCATCAGCGGTAAGATTCACGGTAAATCGGAAAAGTTTGAAAAGACCGTTGTAATGAAAAATCACACCGAAGCTTTCAACGAAGTTAAGAAAGCTCTTACCGAAGGTGAATACAAGGTTATAAACGACATTTCGGAAATAGCTGCTGTCGGCCACAGAATAGTACAGGGCGGTGCTCTTTTCAATCACAGCGTTTTAGTAGATGACGACGTTATTAAGGGCATTGAGACCTTGCTCCGCTTCACAACGCAGCGCACATTCAGGGTATTAAAGCAAGTATCGAGCTGTTCGGCAAAGATGTTCCGCAGGTAGTTGTGTTTGATAACGCATTCCACAGCACCATGCCTCCGGAAGCATATATGTTCGGCCTCCCCTATGAATATTATGAAAAATACGCACTCAGAAAATATGGTTTCCACGGCACTTCGCACCGGTTTGTAAGTGCTCGCTGCGCAGATGTTATGGGCGAAGATATCAAAAAGCTTAAAATCGTTACATGCCATCTCGGAAACGGTTCTTCGATTACGGCTGTTAAATACGGTAAATGCATAGATACATCTATGGGTCTTACCCCACTCGACGGCGAAATAATGGGAACAAGAACAGGCAGCATAGACCCGTCTGCCGTTCTTTACATTATGAAAAAAGAGGGTAAGACTCCCGATGAAATGAGCAACCTTCTCAACAAAAAGTCCGGTATTCTCGGTGTATCAGGTCTCTCTTCCGATGACAGAGACGTTAAAGTAGCTGCCGCCGAGGGCAACAAGAGAGCCAAGCTCGCAAGAGATATGCAGATATACGAAATAAAGAAATATATCGGTTCTTACACCGCTGCCATGGATGGCGTTGACGCAATAGTTTTCACAGGCGGTATCGGTGAAAATGCCGACGATATGAGAGCTACCGTATGTGACGGTCTCACCTTCCTCGGTATCAAAATCGACAAAGAATTTAACAAGACTCTTGTAAAGGGCAAAGAGGGAGAAATTTCCACACCCGACTCAAAGGTTCGCGTTTTCGTTCTTCCGACAAACGAGGAGCTTGTTATAGCAAGAGACACAAAAGAGATTGTTACAAATCTTAAAAAATAATCTTCTTAAATAGATTGCAGTTATTCATTATATTTCAAGAAGCACCTCAGGCTTATACTTGAGGTGCTTCTTTCTTATTTAAGTATCTTTTTAAGATACATTCCGGTATACGATTTTTTGCAGGCGGCAACCTTTTCCGGCGTTCCGCAAACAACAATTTTGCCGCCGTTATCGCCGCCCTCCGGGCCTAAATCTATAATATGGTCGGCAACCTTAATCACATCGAGATTATGCTCGATTACAACAACCGTATTGCCTGCGTCAACAAGCTTCTGGAGAACGTCAATCAGCTTGTGAACATCGGCTGTGTGAAGTCCGGTGGTAGGCTCGTCGAGAATATATATAGTTCTGCCGGTCGGCCTTTTTGAAAGCTCGGTAGCAAGCTTTACGCGCTGTGCTTCACCGCCTGAAAGAGTGGTTGCAGGCTGACCGAGCTTAATATAGCCCAAACCGACATCATACAGGGTTTGCAGTTTACGCGCAATTTTCGGCATATTACGGAAGAACTCAAGGCCCTCCTCAACCGTCATCTCGAGGACATCATATATGGATTTACCCTTGTACTTTACCTCGAGAGTTTCATGGTTGTATCTTGCGCCCTTACATATTTCACACGGCACATACACATCTGCCAAAAAATGCATTTCGATTTTTACTATGCCGTCGCCCTGACACGCCTCACATCTGCCGCCTTTTACATTGAAAGAAAATCTGCTCGACGTAAATCCGCGGATTTTAGCGTCTTGTGTTTGCGCAAACAGTGTTCTTATATCCGTAAAAACACCCGTATAGGTAGCCGGATTCGAACGCGGAGTTCTGCCTATCGGCGATTGGTCAATATTTATTACCTTATCTAAAAACTCAAGCCCCTCAATCGACTTATGCTTGCCTGCCGGCTTTTTTGCTCCGTTTAAATCATTCGCAAGCTGTTTATAAAGTATTTCATTTATAAGTGAAGATTTGCCCGAACCCGATACGCCGGTTACGCAAATAAATTCACCGAGAGGAAAAGAGACGTTTATATTTTTCAGGTTATTTTCGGCAGCTCCGATTACCTTCAGTACATTGCCGTTTCCGCTGCGCCTCTTTTCGGGGACCTCGATTTTTCGCTTACCGCTTAAATACTGGCCTGTAAGCGAACGGTCACATTTCAAAATATCATCAAGCGAGCCCGCGCAAACCACCTCGCCGCCATGAACGCCCGCTCCGGGGCCGATATCTACTATATAATCGGCCGCGCGCATGGTGTCTTCATCGTGTTCAACAACTATGAGCGTATTACCGAGGTCACGCATACGCTTAAGCGTTCCGATAAGCTTATCGTTATCGCGCTGATGAAGTCCTATGCTCGGCTCGTCAAGGATATACAACACTCCCATAAGAGACGAGCCTATTTGAGTAGCAAGTCTTATGCGCTGACTCTCTCCTCCGGAAAGCGTACCTGCAGAACGAGACAGCGTAAGATAATCAAGACCGACATTTTGAAGAAAGCTCAGACGGCTTTTAATTTCTTTCAAAATCAACGACGCAATCATCTGCTCACGGTCGGTCAAAACCAAAGTGTTTATAAAATCAAGTTCCTTTGTCACCGACAGCTTTGTAAGCTCGTAGATATTAAGTCCGCCCACCGTAACGGAAAGAGACTCTTTTTTTAATCTCGCGCCCTTACAATCGGGGCAATCGCAGGCTGTCATAACCTGCTCTATCTCCCAACGCGCCCAATCGCTTGTACTCTCTTTATAGCGGCGTTCCATATTGTTTACGATACCCTCAAACTCGGTATTGTAGGTACCTGTGCCGTAAACGTTTTTACGCTGCATTTTCAGCTTTTTGCCACCGGTTCCGTAGAGAAGCGCATTATACGCTTCATTGGAGAAGTCACAAATGGGTGTGTCGAGAGTAAAACCGTATTCCTTACCGAGTGCCAGATAGTACATTTCGGCTATTGTTCCGCTGTCGGCATTTGACCATCCGCTTGCCCTTATAGCGCCTTCTCTTATGGAAAGCTTTTTATTCGGAATTATAAGATTAGGGTCTACCTTAAGAAAAATGCCGAGCCCGGTACAAGTCGGACATGCACCGAAAGGATTATTGAACGAGAACATACGCGGCGACAACTCATCAATACAAGCACCATGTTCGGGGCACGCGAAATTCTGTGAAAACAGCAATTCATCTCCGCCGATAACATCAACAATGACATTTCCGCCCGTAAGAGTTGATGACATCTCTATCGCCTCGGCAAGACGACTACGTATATCATCGTTTATAACAAGCCTGTCAACTACTATTTCAATGTTATGCTTTATATTTTTTTCAAGCTTAATATCCTCGGAAAGGTCATACAAATTACCGTCTATACGCACACGTACAAATCCCGACTTTCTTGCGGAATCAAGCTCTTTTTGATGTTCGCCCTTACGCCCTTTTACCACAGGTGCCAAAATCTGTATTTTTGTGCCGCCATCAAGCGCCATAACCTTATCGACTATAACGTCTACACTCTGCTTTGATATTTCCCTACCGCAAATCGGACAATGCGGAATACCTATACGTGCATATAAAAGCCTTAGGTAATCATAAATCTCCGTAACCGTGCCGACTGTTGAGCGTGGGTTTTTTGAAGTGGTTTTTTGGTCTATGGATATAGCCGGAGAAAGACCGTCTATATAATCGACATTCGGTTTTTCCATCTGCCCCAAAAACATACGCGCATATGAAGAAAGTGATTCAACGTATCTGCGCTGACCCTCGGCATAAATTGTGTCAAATGCAAGCGAGGACTTTCCGGAACCCGAAAGACCCGTAAATACCACAAGCTTGTCTCGCGGTATTTCAAGGTCAATATTTTTTAAGTTGTGCTCTTTTGCACCTTTAATAATGATTTTATTACTTGCCATTATTTACCTTCTCTTAATTTTTGTATCTTATCGCGCAGCATAGCGGCGTGTTCAAATTCAAGAATTTTTGCAGCCGCTTTCATCTCTGCCGTCAATTTAACTATAAGAGCCTCACGTTCACGCGCGCTGAGACGCTTTTTGGGTTTATCGTCAGCGTGAGTTGATATTTCAATAATATCGCGCACGTCTTTTTTAATCGTTTTAGGCGTTATATGATGTTCCTTATTATAAGCCGTTTGTATCTCACGCCTGCGATACGTTTCGGATATTGCTTTTTCCATAGACGGAGTTACGGAATCGGCATACATTATTACCTGACCGTCGGCATTTCGCGCGGCACGGCCTATGGTTTGTATAAGAGACGTTTCCGAACGTAAAAATCCCTCTTTGTCGGCGTCAAGTATTGCCACAAGCGAAACCTCGGGAATATCAAGTCCCTCACGTAAAAGGTTTATTCCTACGAGC
>OHYL01000828.1_pt1 | contig 11905 bp, 11 predicted proteins | sample 1580261 | NCBI WGS metagenome assembly OHYL01 (sample SAMEA3882548, study PRJEB24775) | human gut metagenome | biome: human-associated habitat; feature: intestine environment; material: feces | place: Netherlands | collected 2009/2010 | reverse complement strand
GGGCGTGGTACTCGCACCAAAACACATGAGTCTCGCAAATGAAAGCAAGCCAGACCGCGGACCAGCGGCCATTGTGTTGACTTGCTGCGTCGTCTGCAAACAGCGCCTGCTACTCCCCCATGGGATTTGTTATTGTTTGGTTATTTTATCACACGTTCCGGGCGAAGTCCAGACTAACTTTCCCTCTCAGGCCGTGAAAACCGGCGCAAGCACAACAAAGTGCTTGCAAACGGGAACCGGCTGGGCCTTGCTCTTAGTTTTCAGGGTCTGCTTCGGGGGTCTCCGCAGCCGAAGCCTCATCGGCGGCTTCCATGGCGGCCAGCTGCTCGGCGGTGGGCTCGTCGCTCTCCTCCACCTCGACGGTCTCGGTCTGGGCTTCGTCGTCGTGGTCGGTGCGGGCAAGGACCATGACCTTATCGTTCTCGCCCAGACGCATGACCCGGACACCGGAGCCGTAGCGGCTCTGGACCGGGATGGAATCGGCGTGGAGGCGGATGATGATGCCCTCCTGACTGCTCAGCAGGATATCATCCACATCATCGACGATCTTAACGGCAGCCACCTTATCCTTGGAGGCATCGTAGTTGCGGATGCCCTTGCCGCCGCGGGCGGTGATGCGGTAGGTGTCGATGTCGGAGCGGCGGCCCTTGCCGTTTTCGGTGACAGTGAGCACCGTGCCGCCCTCGCGGCAGATGCAGACGCCAACGACTTCATCCCCCTCGGCCAGCTTGATGGCACGCACGCCGTGGCCGCTGCGGCCCATGGGGCGGGCGTCCTCTTCGTTGAAGCGGATGGCCTGACCGTTGCGGGTGGCAACGATGAGCATATCGTGGCCGGTGGTCAGGCGGGTCCATGCCAGCGCGTCACCCTCGTTGAGGGCGATGCCGATGAGGCCCGTCTTGCGGATGTTGGCGTACTGTTCCAGCGGGGTGCGCTTGATGAGGCCCTGCTTCGTGACCATGGTCACAAAGCCGCCCTCGGTGTCGGCTTCCTTCGACTGGCAGATCATGTTGGTGACCTTTTCGCCCTCGGCCAGCTGCAGCAGGTTGACGATGTTGGTGCCCTTGCTGGTGCGGCTGCCCTCGGCGATGGTGTAACCCTTGAGGCGGAACATCCGGCCCCGGTTGGTGACGAACAGGACGTAATCGTGGGTGGAGCCGACGAACATCTCCTGCACGATGTCCTCTTCCTTGCGGGTCATGCCGGAGATGCCGCGTCCGCCGCGGCGCTGTGCCTGATAGGTGGCCTTGAGCTGGCGCTTGATATAGCCGGCCTCGGTCAGGGTGTAGACACACTGCTCCTCGGCGATCAGATCCTCGATATCCACCTCACCGGTCACGGACTGGATCTCGGTGCGGCGCTCGTCGCCGAAGCGCTTCTTCATTTCCAGCAGCTCGTTCTTGACGATCTCCAGCACGCGGGCGTCGTTGGCGAGGATGTCTTCCCAATCGCGGATCTTCGCCTGCAGGGTGCCCAGTTCTTCCTCGATCTTGAGGATCTCCAGACCAGCCAGACGGCCCAGCTGTAATTTCACGATGGCGTCGGCCTGCGGGTCATCGAAGCCGAACTGTTCCATGATGGCAGCCTTGGCCTCGGCCATGCCGCCCTTGCAGGCGCGGATGGTGGCGATCAGTTCATCCACGATGTCGGTGGCCTTCTTCAAGCCTTCGAGGATGTGGGCGCGCTCCTTGGCCTTCTTCAGGTCGTACTGGGTGCGGCGGCGCACCACCTCGTCCTGGAACTCGACATACTTCTGGATCATCTGCTTCAGGGTCAGCACCTTCGGCACCTTGTGGTCGATGGCCAGCATGATGACGCCCACGGTGTCCTGCAGCTGGGTGTACTGATACAGCTGGTTCAGGATGACCTGCGCGTTGGCGTCCTTGCGGATGTCCACCACGATGCGCATTCCCTTGCGGTTGGTCTCATCGTTCAGGTCGCTGATGCCCTCGATCCGCTTTTCCTTCACGAGATCTGCGATGTTCTCGATCAGGCGGGCCTTGTTCACCATGTAGGGGATCTCGGTGACGATGATCTGGGCGCGGCCGTTCTTCTTTTCCTCAATGGTGGCGCGGCCGCGCAGGGTGATCTTGCCGCGGCCGGTGGCGTAGGCGGCGCGGATGCCGCTGCGGCCCATGATGATGCCGGCGGTGGGGAAGTCCGGGCCTTTGATATATTCCATCAGGCCGGGCAGGTCGATGTCCGGGTTCTCGATATAGGCCACGCAGCCGTCGATGACCTCGCTCAGGTTGTGAGGCGGGATGTTGGTGGCCATGCCGACTGCGATGCCCTGACTGCCGTTGACCAGCAGGTTCGGGAAGCGGCAGGGCAGGACGCTGGGTTCCTTCTTCGTTTCATCGAAGTTGGGGTCCCAGTCGATGGTGTTCTTGTCGATATCGGTCAGCATCTCGACGGCCATCCGGCTCATGCGGGCCTCGGTGTAACGGTAAGCAGCCGGGGGGTCGCCATCGACGGAACCGAAGTTACCTTGGCCGTCCACCAGCGGGTAGCGCAGGGAGAAATCCTGTGCCAGACGGACCATGGCGTCGTAAACGGATGCGTCGCCGTGGGGGTGGTAGGAGCCCAGCACTGCACCGACGGTATCCGCCGACTTGCGGTAGGGATGGCTGGGGTCGTTGCCGCGCTCGTGCATGGTGTAGAGGATGCGGCGGTGGACGGGCTTCAGACCGTCACGCACATCCGGCAGGGCGCGGGCCACGATGACCGACATGGAGTAATCCAGAAACGCCGTCTCGATCTCCTTCTTGACGTCGCGGATGATCTTTTTGGTTCCGCTGCCCGGTATCATCACATAATCTTCTTCCATTGTTTCCTCCCATTACACGTCGAGCTTTGCGTACTGCGCGTTGGTCTCGATAAAGCGGCGGCGCGGCTCCACCTGATCGCCCATCAGGATGGTGAAGGCTTCATCGGCCTTCTCGGCGTCCTCAATGGTGATCTGCACGATGACGCGGTTATCGGGGTTCATGGTGGTCTCCCAGAGCTGCTCCGGGTTCATCTCACCAAGGCCCTTATAGCGGTTGATCTTCGCGCCGGGCATCTCCTGCGACAGAAGGGCCATTTCGGCGTCGTTGTAGGCGTATTTGATGGTATTTCCCTTCTGCACCTTGAACAGCGGGGGCTGTGCCACATAGACATGGCCCTGCTCGATGAGGGGGCGCATATAGCGGAAGAAGAAGGTGAGCATCAGGGTGCAGATGTGAGAACCATCCACATCGGCATCGGCCATGATGAACACTTTGTCGTACCGCAGTTTGGTGATATCAAATTCTTCACCGATGCCGCAGCCCAGTGCCAGCACGACGGGCATCAGCTTATCGTTGCCGTAAATGCGGTCGGCGCGGGCCTTTTCGACGTTGAGCATCTTGCCCCACAGGGGGAGGATGGCCTGAATAGCCGAGTCACGGCCCATCTTGGCCGAGCCGCCTGCAGAATCGCCCTCGACGATGAAAATTTCGGTGCGGGAGGGGTCTTTTTCGCGGCAGTCCGCCAGCTTGCCGGGCATCCGGCTGGTCTCCAGCGCGCTCTTGCGGCGGACCAGCTCACGGGCCTTCTTGGCGGCAGCGCGGGCGCGGGCGGCCTGTGTGGCCTTTTCAAAGATGGCCTTGGCCACGCCGGGATTCTCCTCGAAGAACTCCATCAGCTTGGTGTAGACCATGTTGGAGACGAGGGTGCGGATCTCGGTATTGCCCAGCTTTGCCTTGGTCTGGCCCTCGAACTCAGCCTCCTGCAGCTTGACGGAGATGACACAGATGAGGCCCTCCCGGACGTCTGCGCCGGACAGGTTCTCGTCCTTGTCCTTCAGCAGGCCGTGGCTGCGGCCGTAATCGTTGAATACGCGGGTCAGGCTGGTGCGGAAGCCCTCTTCGTGGGTGCCGCCGTCGGGGGTGTTGACGTTGTTGGCAAAGCTCAGCAGCAGCTCGTTGTAGCTGGAATTATACTGCAGAGCGATCTCGGCCATGCCCCGGTCGGTCTGACCCTTGAGGTAGATGACATTGGGGTGGAGCACCTCGAGGTCCCGCTTCTCGCCCAGATAGGTGACGAAGCTCTTGATGCCGCCCTCGTAGCACATGACCTCGGTGCGGTAGGTCGGCTCGCCCTCCTTGCCGTCCTCGAGGACGGGGGTGTAAAGCTCCCGCTCATCGGTCAGGGTGATCTTCACACCGGCGTTCAGGAAGCTCTCCTCCCGCAGCCGCTTTTCCAGCGTCTCAAAGTTGTAGACGGTGGTGTCCTTGAACATCTCCGGGTCCGGCTTGAAGGTGACCCGGGTGCCGGTAACGCCGTCGGCTACGGTACCGATGCACTTGAGCGGGCCGTCCGGGTCGCCGCGGCGGAAGGTCTGCTCGTACTCGTGGCCGTCGCGGCGCACGTTGACGGTGAGCCACTCGGAGCAGGCGTTGACCACCGAAGCGCCCACGCCGTGCAGGCCGCCGGCCACCTTGTAGCCGGAGTTCTCGCCGCCGAACTTGCCGCCGGCGTGGAGGATGGTGTAGACGACGGTGACGGCAGGCAGGCCGGTGTCTGCCTGAATATCCACGGGGATGCCGCGGCCATTGTCCGTGACCTGAATGATGTTGCCCTTCAAGATCTTGACCTCGATATGGTCACAGTAACCGGCCAGAGCCTCATCGATGGCGTTGTCCACGATCTCGTAAACCAGATGGTGCAGACCCCGCTCGCCGGTAGAGCCGATATACATACCGGGGCGCTTGCGCACAGCCTCCAGACCTTTCAGGACCTGGATCTCGCTGGCGTTGTATTCATGGTCCGTCGCAGTATCTGCGTTGGTGCTGGTAATGATTTCCTCTGCCATTTCCTTTCTCCCTTTTGTTTCGTTATTTCGTTACGATTTGTAAAAAGCAAATTTGCTTGGATGGCAATTAAACCTCTCAGTCAAAGCCTGTCGGCTTTGCCAGCTCCCCTATCGAGGGGAGCCACTGGCGTTCCGGGCTAGTCTAAGCTGGACGAGCAAAGCCCAATATTTCGAAAGCTGTAGTGCCCTGCTGTCTAGGTCAGCAGCCGTTTGCCTGCCGACGCGAGGGCGGTTTGTCCGCAAATGTCCGGGAGGTGGGGCCCCGGCGCAAAGCGTTGGGGCGGGACAGGTGTCCCGGGTTATTTGCGGGGAAACTGCCGGAGAAGGCGGCACACTCTATTCCAGCTTCATCTCCGTGCGCCGTTTGAGGGCAGCGGGGGACAGCTCGGAAAGATACACCGTATCCACCGGGGCGTCTGCCAGCACATAGCTCTGGGGCAGCTCATCGGATAGGCTGACCACGGCCCCGTTTTTCTGGGCGTAGTTCAGAAACTCCCGCCCCCGGGGAGAGATGGTGGTCGTCTCCAAGTTGAAGATGCCGATGATGTCCCGGTCGTTCAGGACGTAATCGCGGCCCAGATGCACATACATTCTGCTCACACTTTCGTCAGTACGCCGCCGTTCATCCGGTAGACCTCGCCGTCTGTTCGGAGGAAGGCGGTGTCGTCGCAGCTGGTCACAAAGGTCTGCTTCTCCCGCATCCGGGTCAGCAGATACTGCTTGCGGCCATCGTCCAGCTCGCTGAGCACATCGTCCAGCAGAAGCACCGGGTGTTCGCCCGTGATGGAGGCAGCCGCTGCGGCTTCCGCCATCTTCAGGCTCAGCACGACGCTCCGCTGCTGTCCTTGGCTTGCATACACTTTTGCAGGCTGGCCGTCCAGCAGAAGCTCCAGATCTTCCCGGTGGGGGCCGCAGAGGCTCTGCCCGGCCCGCAGCTCCTCGGGCATTTTCTGCCGCAGGAGCTGGGCCAGCCCTCCCGGCTCAAACTGGGCCGCATACCGCAGGCGCAGCGTCTCGGCCCCGTGAGACAGCTCTTCATAGTTCGAGCAGGCCAGCGGCGCGAGCGTCTCAAGATACGCCCTGCGGCGCTGCTGGATGGCCTCGCCCTGCACGGCAAGCTCCGCATTGAGCACTTCCAGCAGGGCCGCTTTTTCAGCATAGGGACGTTCTGGCCCCGCTGCAGAACGGCGAAGCAGCGCGTTTTTCTGCTGCAACGCCCGGATGTAGCGGCGGTAGACCGTCAGGTAGCCGGGGTAAAGCTGGCAGAGCGCCGCGTCCAGAAACTTTCGCCGCCCTTCCGGCGCCCCTTTGACAAGGCTCAGATGGCCGGGGTCGAAGACCACCGCCGGAAAGCTGCCCGCCAGCGCCGATGCCCGCTTGGGCGGTGCCCCGTTCACCGAGGCGTTCCGCCCCGGCCGGGAGGAGTCCGGCGTACCGATGGTCATCCGAACGCGGCGCTCTTCTTCAGGCTCTTCCAGCAGGAGTTCTTCCGGGTGCTGTGCGCTCAGGGTAGACGCTTCCAGCACGGCGAAGGGTTCGCCCCGCCGCACCAGTTCGGCATCCTTGCCGCCCCGGAAGCTTTTGCCGCCGGTCAGCAGCCAGATGGCCTCCAAAAGGTTCGTCTTGCCTTGTCCGTTATTGCCGCAGATGACGGTCAGCTCCCGGCCCGGCGTCAGGCTGGCCGACGCGATGTTGCGATAATTTTGGACTTCCAGTGAGAGCAGACGCATGGCTTACTGGCCCTGCCCCACGGTCACGCTCTGGCCGTCCAGCTCAATGACGTCGCCCGCGCGGCACTTTTTGCCCCGCATGGTGCAGACTTCGCCGTTCACCTTGACGGCCCCCCCCTGCACCAGCTCCTTGGCTTCGCCGCCGGTCTCACACAGACCCGCGTATTTCAGCAGGGCATCCAGCTTAATAAATTCCGTATGAATGAGAATTTTTTGCATATTACGCCTCTCAATCGTTCTTGAAGCGGACGGGCAGGACCAGATACAGGAAGTCGTTGCCCTCGGCGGGCAGGACCTTGACCGGACTCAGAGGGCCGCTGATCTCCAATCGGACCTGCTCGGTGCGGGCGTTGCGCAGCGCATCCAGCAGGTAGCGGTTGTTGAAGCCGATCTCCACATCGTCGCCTTCGCACTGGGCGTTGAATTCATCCACCACGCGGCCAAGGTTGGTCTGGCAGCGGACGACGACTTTACCCTCTGTAAAAGTGATGCGGAGGGGATTTTTTAAACGCTCTGTAATAATCAGGGAGGCGCGCTCGATGGTCTCGATGAACTCCTTGGTATCCAGCGTCACGCGGGTGCGGCTGCCGTCCGGGATGACGTTGTGATAGTTGAGGAATTCGCCCTCGATCAGGCGGCTCATGATGGTGTAGCCGGCAGTCATGAAGACGACATAGCGGCGGTTGGCGCAGATGTGCACCAGCTCTTCGTCGTCGTTGGGCAGCAGGTGGGACACTTCGGTCATGGTCTTGCTGGGGACGATGATGCGGATGTCCTTGACGGCAGTGAGGGGCCGCTCGACGATGGCCAGACGGTAGCCGTCCAGTGCTACGATGGTCATTTTATCCGGTTCGATCTCAAAAAGTTCACCGGTATGCGCCGGTTTTTTCTCGTCCTGACTGACGGCGTACAGGGTGCGGTCGATCATATCCCGCAGCACGCCGGTCTGGATGGTCAGGGTCTCTTCGGCGCCGGTGTTGGGCAGTTCGGGGAAATCGGTGGCCGACATGGATTGGATCTCGAACTGGGCGACGCCGCTCTGGATGGTGGTCTTGCCATTGTCGGCAGACTGGATCGTGATCTGGCCTGCCGGCATCCGGCTGATCATGCTGCTGAGCAGCTTTGCGTTCAGTACGATCTCGCCGGGCTCCTTGACGTTGGCTTCAATGGTGGTCACGATGCCCATTTCAAGGTCGTAGCCGGTCAAAGTCAGTTGAAAACCTTCGGCTTTCAGCAAAATGCCTTCCAGCACGGGGATGGTGGAGCGGAGGGTGACGGCTTTGGAAACGCCATCGATCGCAGCGCTCAACAGGGTTTTATCGCAGATAATGTTCAATCTATTGTCTCTCCTTTGTTTGGATTCCGGTTTTCAGGTGCTTTGCCCATGGATCTGGATGCAGAACCGCCTGATGTATATTGAACTTGTTGTAGTAACCGTAGTAGGGGGTGGGGAAGATGTGGAAAACTCCGCAGACCCTTGCTGGGATGCGGGGTTTTGGTTTTCCACGGGTCTGTTGAGGGACTGTGGATGGAATGTTGAATCGGGGAAACATCTGCCGCTTTCCACATCGGCTGTGGAGAATCGGAGTTGAATGTTGAAAACTCAGTGGAAAGAGTGGAAAGTTTCGGCCTTTCACCACAATATCTGGGTCTGTTTTCCCCGTTTTGTCCCTTTTTCTCCCCATATTTTGGGGTTTGCGCCGGAATGAGTATGACTTTTACTCATCAGGCTTTCACGTTCTTGATGATGTCGCTGACCGTTTCCCGCAGGTGCTGGTCGTTCTTCATGTCCCGCTCCATGGTCTTGAGGGAGTAGACGATGGTGGAGTGGTCACGGCCGGAGAACTCGCGGCCGATCTCCTCCATGCTCATGCCGGTGACTTCGCGCAGGATGTAGATGGCGACGCGGCGGGCCGAGGCGACGTTGGCATTCCGCTTGGTGCCGCGAATGTCGGCGGGGGAGACGTTGAAGGTGCGGGACACCTCGCCCACGATCTTCTCGATGGTGACGGGCACGGGCTGGGTCTCGTTGAGGATGTCCTTGATGGCATTCTGGGCCACACTGATGACCGGCTGGATGCCCTCCAGCATGTAGTAGGCGTTCAACTTCTTGACGGCGCCTTCCAGCTGGCGGATGTTGTTCTTCAGGTGGTTGGCGATGAACTCTGCCACATCTTCGGGCAGGTCAAGGTGGAGCAGCTCGGCTTTGCGCTTGACGATGGCCACGCGGGTCTCGAAATCCGGCGGCTGGACATCGGCGGTCAGGCCCCACTCGAAACGGGTGCGCAGACGCTCTTCCAGACTCTTGATCTCCTTGGCCGGGCGGTCGGAGGCGATGACGATCTGCTTGTGGGCATCGTGCAGGGAGTTGAAGGTGTGGAAGAACTCTTCCTGCGTGGACTCCTTGCCCGCGATGAACTGGATATCGTCCACCAGCAGCAGGTCGGCCACGCGGTACTTCATGCGGAAGTCCTCGGTGCTGCCGGCGCGGATGGCGGCGATCAGCTCGTTGGTGAACTGCTCGCAGGTGACGTACATGATGACGAAATCGGGGTGGGTGCGCTTGATCTCGGTCTGGATGGCCGTCAGCAGATGGGTCTTGCCCAGACCGGAACCGCCGTAGATGAACAGCGGGTTGTAGGCTCCGGAGGGGTTGGCCGCCACCGCCTGCGCCGCAGCAAACGCAAACTGGTTGGAGGGGCCTTTGATGAAGTTTTCAAATGTGAACTCGTAGTTGCCCTGCGGGGAGGCGGGGTTCGCCTCGTACTGCTGGGCCAGCACGACTTCGTGCGGCGGGGTGCTGGGCACCACGAGGGTGATGTCCACGTCAAAGCCCAGCACGGTCTTGAAGGCTTCCTTGAGCAAGCCAAGGTAGCGGTCTGTCACGATCTTGCAGATGAAGTCGTTCCGCACCGAGAGGGTGATGTGGCTTGAGTCCTCAAAGCTGATGGGCTCAAGGCCATCGATATAGAGATTATAGGTCGGCTCGGCCATCTGCGTTTTGCAGTACGCCTGCGCGGCCTCTAAAACGTCCTTGAAAGAATCCATAAAACATCCACTCCATTGAAGTTTTCAACAATGCTGCTGATACTAGGTTAGTATACCACAAAAATCTCCCTGCGTCTATATTCTATAATGTAATTTATAATACATAAGAAAAGACGCACCTTCGCACCTCCGCGCGGCTTGTGTCCAAGAGAAAAATTGGCCACAAGATATGGTAGAAGAAAAGTTTTCCACGGGGGAAGGGTGAAAAAGTTGAAAGATTTTTCACACCCGGTTTTGAAAAAAGTTTGCTGGAAAGCGAAAAAAATGCTTGACAGAAGGGGATAGTGTGCGATATACTGTTGAATTGCAAGCCTGTCCCCATTTTGGGACCAGAATAGACCCCATAACCGGGGACGAGTTTTTACGGAGGATACAACCATGAAGAGAACTTTTCAGCCCAAGAAGCGTCAGCGCAAGGAAGTTCATGGCTTTCTGACCCGCATGAGCACCAAGAACGGCCGCAAGGTCATCAATGCTCGCCGTGCAAAGGGCCGCAAGAGCCTGACCGTCTGATCCAGCAAGCGTTGAGCGAAGGATCCGGCGCAGAATTGAACATGCGCAAAAAGGCTGCTGATATTGGATTGGCGGCCTTATTTTTTTATTTCCGCGCGGTTTGACTAAAAAATAAACCGAAGATTTGGCACAAAAAACGTCCGGACAGGCTTTTCATGTCGGCGTTTTTTTGCTATACTGAATTTTGAACTTTGCCTTTCTGGCAAATGTTCGGACTTTACCTGAAAAGGAGGCGCCGAAGGAGTGCGCTATCGTCCCATCCGCCGCAACAGCGAATATGGCCGCGTGTATGCCCGCGGCAAGTCCTATGTGAACCCGGCGCTGGTCTTGTATGTGCTCAAGACCCGCGGCAAGAAGACCCGCGTGGGCCTGACGGCCACCAAAAAGATCGGCCACGCCGTGCAGCGCAACCGCGCCCGCCGCGTGATGAAAGCCGCCATCGACGAGCATCTCGACTACAACATCGGCGGCTACGACCTCGTTTTCGTGGCCCGGGGCATGACCCCCCGGCTCAAGAGCTGGCAGCTCAGTGCCATCGTGGCCAAGCTTTTCGCGCAGGCCGGACTGCCGGATAAGGCAAAGCAGCCGGGCGCAAAGCCTCCTGCCACCCTGCCTCCGGCCCGCAGACCCGAGGCGTGAGCATCTTTCAGAAGGCCCTGTGCGGGCTGATCCGGCTCTACCAGCGGTTTATCAGCCCGGGTCTGGGCCGGAACTGCCGCTTTTCCCCCTCGTGCAGCCAGTACGGCATCGAGGCCATCCGCATCCACGGCTGCCTCAAGGGGCTGCTGCTGACCGGATGGCGGATCGCCCGGTGCAATCCGCTGGGCCGCTGGGGCTACGATCCCGTGCCGGAGAAGGGCCGTTGGAAAAATCCGGCCCGGCACTTGTCGGCGTCGGCCCTGTTTTCCACAAGACACGAAAAATAAGTGGAAAACGAACCTCTCCGTCAATGCTTCTTTGAAAGAGCGCTGAAGCGGGGAAGACCTCTCCGTCACGCCTGCGGCGTGCCACCTCCCCTAATGAGGGGAGGCTGAGAGGAAAAGCTATTATAATGCTTCTTGTGACGTGCTGAGCTGTGGGCGGTGCGTCCTACGATAAAAATAACCGTCCCGCACCACAGGCGGGGCAGAATGGACAGAGACATGAATATTTTGTACATCCTCGGTGTACCTCTCGGCTATGTGATGGAGTGGATCTACAACCTCATCCCGAACTACGGCTGGGACATCATCATCTTCACCATCGTCATCCGCCTGCTCAGCATCCCGCTGCAGCTCAACCAGCAGAAGAGCATGGCCAAGATGTCCGCGTTCCAGCCCATGATCGCCGACATCCAGAAGAAGTACCGCGATAAGCCCGACAAGCAGCAGGAAGAGCTGATGAAGCTGCAGGAGCAGGGCTACAAGCCCACTGCCGGCTGTATGCCGATGCTCGTCAACTTCCTCGTCATGTTCGGCGTTATCGAAGTTGTGTACCGCCCGCTGCAGCGCATCTTCCACATCGGTGCGGACGCCATCAATGCCGCAGGCAGTGCCATGGAAGCTCTGGGCATCAGCTTCACGCAGGTGACGCGGGACACCAACATCATCGCGCAGGTGCTGGCAGGGGAGAGCAGCGTCACCTCTGTGTTCACCGCCGACCAGCTGAGCACCATCACCGAGTTCGGCAACCACATGGATTTCTTCGGCATCGACCTGACCCGTGTGCCCCAGTATAGTCTGGCAGCGGACAACCTGCCCCTGCTGATCTTCCTGCAAGGCGGTCCCGGCGGTGCCGGCCC
>OHYL01000826.1_pt1 | contig 11947 bp, 12 predicted proteins | sample 1580261 | NCBI WGS metagenome assembly OHYL01 (sample SAMEA3882548, study PRJEB24775) | human gut metagenome | biome: human-associated habitat; feature: intestine environment; material: feces | place: Netherlands | collected 2009/2010 | reverse complement strand
ATCGACGACGCGTCGCCCGAGGTGCTCGCCTACGCCGCCGACCGCCTGCGCGAGGCCGGTGCGCGCGAGGTGCATTGGCTACCCCTCTATTGCAAGAAGGGCCGTCCCGGCTGGCAGCTGCAGGTAATCTGCACCCACGAGGATATCGAGCGCCTGCAGACGATTATCTTTTTGGAAACCACGACCAATGGCATTCGCCGCCAGGTTATGGAGCGCGTTTGCCTACCACGCCGCTTTGAGCGCGTGGCGACGCCATGGGGCGAGGTATCCGTTAAAGTGGCCACTCTGCCCGACGGCAGTGAGCGTGCGGCGCCCGAGTACGAAGACTGCTCCCGCCTCGCTCGCGAGCATAACGTGCCGCTCCAGCGCGTGATGCAGGCGGCACAAGCCGTGGCACTGCGATTTGAGTAACGCGGCCGGTGGCACGCCACGCCCAGCTCCATCAACCCCACTCCGAAAGGACCTCCCCATGAAATACCTCATCGCTTCCGACATCCACGGCTCGGCATACTGGGCCGAGCGCCTCTGCGCCGCCATCGAGTCCGAGCAGCCCGACCGCATCGTCCTGCTGGGCGACCTGCTCTATCACGGTCCGCGCAACGACCTGCCGCGCGACTATGCTCCCAAGCGCGTGATTCCGCTGCTCAACGCCCTGGCCGACCGCATCATCGCGGTGCGTGGCAACTGCGACGCCGAGGTCGACCAGATGGTGCTCGACTTTCCCGTCATGGCCGACTACGCCACGCTGTTTGACGAGACCGGCCGCGAGCTGTTCCTGACGCACGGCCACGTCTTTGGCGCTGGCATGCACAACAGCGTCGACCACGCGCCTGCGCTTCCCGAGGGCTCCGCGCTCGTCTACGGCCACACGCACATCAAGGTTAACGAGGAAAGCGCCGCGCACCCGGGCCTGTGGCTCTTCAACCCCGGCAGCGTGAGCATTCCCAAGGACGGTACGCACAGCTACGGCATCTACGAGGGCGGCGCGTTCCGCCATGTGATCCTGGAGGAGGAATAACCATGGCGCAGCGTATGGCTCAGCAAAATGCCGAGGGTTCGCGCGACCTGTCCACGCTGGTCGACGCGTCAGCCGAGCTGCAGCATCTGGTGCAGACCATCTGGCGCCTTCGTCAGCCCGACGGCTGCCCATGGGACCGCGAGCAGACGCACCGCAGCATTGGCAAGAACATGATCGAGGAAGCCTACGAGGCGCTCGATTGCATCGAGGTGGACGACGTGGCACATCTGCGCGAGGAGCTCGGCGACGTGCTCATGCAGGTAGTGCTGCATACGCAGATCGCAGCGGACGCCGGTGAGTTTACGCTGGCCGACGTGGCGCGCGATATCGATGCCAAGCTCATCCGCCGTCATCCGCACGTGTTTGGTGATGTTGATGCCGATAGCTCCGACGAGGTGCTCAAGATTTGGGATGAGGTTAAGCTTGCCGAGAAGGCCGCCAAGGACAAGGCCGTGGTAGCGGGCGAGGCTGCGCCCGAGGGCCTACTCGACGGCGTGCCCACGCATCTGCCGGCGCTGATGCAGGCTCAGAAGGTGTCGCGCAAGGCGGCTGCCGTGGGCTTTGAATGGGAGACGGTCCAGGATGTGTGGGACGAGGTCGCCGAGGAGCGTGCCGAGTTTGAGGCCGAGGCTCCCGGAACGCCCGAGCGCGAAATGGAGTTTGGCGACCTGCTCTTTGCCCTAGTCAACGTTGCGCGCAAAGAAGGAATCGACGCCGAGAGCGCCCTGCGTGCCAGCACGGCCAAGTTCCGCCGTCGCTGGGCTGCGATGGAGGCCGCCGTGCACGAGGCGGGCGATGACCTCGCCGCCTGCTCAACCGCTCAACTCAACGACCTGTGGGACCAAGCAAAAGCAAGCGAGTGAGGCCTGCGTCTCTCACGGCATCCATTCGTAGAGAGGTCTCTACAAGCAAAAAGCCATATACAACGGAAGATGTGCCAGCTGCGCTTCGGCATCCCACTCGAGTTGTTTAGGGTGCAACACGTAAGCCATCCCAATCTTCTTGTTAAAGCGCGCGCGGAATCGGTCGAGGGAGATGGTTCCGTATCTGCGTGGCGACTTAACTTCGATGGGGCTGATGCGCGGCTTTCCGGCGGCATTGACATAGGGTCGGGTAACGAGGAAGTCGATTTCCATGCGCTCCTCCCCCTCCTTCTTTCCGCTTTGGGAATAAAAGAAGAGCCTGTGCCCATTGGCCTTTAGAGATTGGGCAACGTAGTTTTCGGTAAGCATTCCTTCGTTCAATCCGATGTCGCCGCGAAGCACGGCTCTGTAAACGTCTTCATCGGTATCGTTGTTGTCAGAGAAGGCAAGCGTTACAAGCAGGCCGGTGTCTGCCATGTAGCACTTGAGGGCCGTTTGCTCCATGCTGAGTGAAAGGCCCACGCTCGGTTCGCTTGCGGCATAGCAGATATTGGCAATTCGCGCGTCTGCCAGCCAAAAGAAGGCTTCTTCGTAGGTGCGCATGCGTGCGTTTTTATCAAGTGAGGAAAGCTTGAATCGTTTTTCGTGCCTAGAGAGCTGACCCGGGATGCCATCGAGTACGGAGACGACTTTGAATTCGTAACCGGTTGCAAAACGAGAGATATCGTTGCGATAGAGCTGGACGATTCGGCGCTTCGAAGCGTCGACGGGCGCAAAAGCGCGCTGTTCAACATAGACGGATACCGGCTCAGGCATGCCGCCTACGAGCATGTATTCGCGCATAAGGGAGAGCGCTCTGCGATGTAGGGCATCGGGGAGCGGCTTCATCTTGTTAAAACTCATGCGAATGAGATCGGCCAGCCCCTTTTCGTCCATGCCCCAAAGAAACTCCTCAAAGTCGAGGGGCTCAAGTTCCAGAGACTCTTCCTCGGATGGGATGACAATATCTTTAATGTTCTGCTTGATGCTGAGCAGGGATCCAGTTTCGATGTAGTCGTAACGTCCGTCTGCAACGAGATACTTGATGAGTCCGCGTGCTTGCGGGTACATCTGGACCTCGTCGAAGACGATAAGCGTCTCGTGTTCATAGAGTTTGACGTTATAGAAAACCGAGAGATAGAGGAAGAGCGAGTCGAAGTCAGTGCGATAGTCCTCAAAATATTGCTTAACTTCGGCAGGTGCTTGAAAGAAATCAATGACAAGGCAGGACTTGTATTCGGTTTCTCCAAACGTGCGGGCAAGCGTGCTCTTGCCGACGCGGCGGGCTCCTTCAATAAGAAGTGCTGTTTTACCAGCGCTTTCATGCTTCCATTTTAGTAGTTTGTCATAGGCTTTTCGTTTAAGCATGGCTACCTCGTGCACGATATCCAGAACTTTTATAACCTGATTATGCACGATATCCAGAACTTCAGACCCTTAGAATTGCACGATATCCAGAACTTTGCACGACGTAAAAGCACATTATTGGCTCTTTCATTCGCAAGCCAGGTAAAGACGGTATGCCGATAGAAGAATTTAATGGGGGGCGACCTCCAGAGATGAATGTTCGGTGCAAAAACAAGCGCTCCAAAGAATGATTTCTCCAATTCATATGTATCCCTAGGCTAACTTAGGGCATAATGCAAAAAGTGCGACATGGCTAACTTACGGAGGCGCACCGATGGTGCACAGTCGGCCAGTCGCTTGCATCAACTACGTTTCCAAGTGAGAGGGAGACAACATGAGTGACATTTTGGACGTCTACGGTCGTGAGGTGCTCGACAGCCGCGGCAACCCCACCGTCGAGGTCGAGGTCGTGCTCGAGGACGGCAGCTTCGGTCGCGCGATGGTGCCTTCGGGCGCTTCGACCGGCGCTTTCGAAGCTTGCGAGCTGCGCGACGGCGACAAGGGTCGTTACTTGGGCAAGGGCGTTTCGCAGGCCGTCGAGCATGTCAACAACGAGTGCGCCAACGCCGTCGTGGGCCTCGATGCCTTCGATCAGCGTGCCGTTGACGCTGCACTGATTGCCGCCGACGGCACGCCCAACAAAACCAAGCTCGGCGCCAACGCCATTCTGGGCGTATCGTTGGCCGTTGCCCGCGCTGCGGCAGAGTCGGCGGGCCTGTCGCTGTACCAGTACCTGGGCGGCGTTAACGCCCACCTGCTGCCTACGCCCATGATGAACATCCTCAACGGTGGCGTGCATGCCGACAACAACGTTGACTTCCAGGAGTTCATGATTATGCCCGTGGGTGCTCCGAGCTTTGCCGAGGGCCTGCGCTGGTGCGCCGAGGTCTACCACACCCTCAAGGGCGTGTTGCACGAGGCCGGCCTTGGCTGCGGCGTGGGCGACGAGGGCGGCTTCGCGCCCAACCTCAAGACCAATGCCGAGCCGTTCGAGTACATTACCAAGGCCGTCGAGAAGGCTGGCTTTAAGCCCGGCGTTGACTTCATGTACGCCATGGATCCGGCGTCCACCGAGTTCTACAACGCCGAGACCGGCATGTACGAGCTCAAGGGCGAGGGTGTTGAGTACACGAGTGCCCAGATGGTCGATTACTGGGAGAAGCTTGTCGACACCTATCCCATCATCTCCATCGAGGACGGCATGGCCGAGGAGGACTGGGACGGCTGGGTCGAGCTTACCCGTCGCATTGGCAACAAGGTGCAGCTGGTGGGCGACGACCTGTTCGTCACCAACACCGAGCGCCTCAAGAAGGGCATCGAGCTGGGCGCCGCCAACGCGATTCTGGTCAAGGTCAACCAGATCGGCACGCTCACTGAGTCGCTCGAGGCTATCGAGACTGCCAAGGAGGCCGGCTACGCTTGCATCGTGAGCCACCGTTCCGGCGAGACCGAGGACTCCACCATCGCTGACCTGGTCGTGGGTGTTAACGCCGGCCAGATCAAGTCGGGCGCCCCGTGCCGCAGCGACCGTATTGCCAAGTACAACCAGCTCATCCGCATCGAGGACGAGCTCGAGGGCAGCGCGCGCTACGCCGGCAAGTCTGCGTTCTACAACATTCGCTAGGCAGCGGCGTGTGCGGGGGCGGGGCTGACTCGGATTCGTCTCGCTTCCGCCAGGCGCTGTTGAGCACCATTGGGCGCTGGGCCATACGGCTCAGCGCCTTTTTTATGTCGAGCAAAGGCTGGCGAAGGCGGTGCGGGCGCTCGTGCTATAACTAAAGGACTTAGCGCAAACAAACCTCAACCGCACAAGGCGCACATGGATCAGATTTACGACAACAGGTACTATTCCGCCGGTTCGCGTGAGCCGTCGCCTCGCCGTGCGCGCACGGTGCAGCTCGGCGGGTCCGATTACGCCGGTGCCGACTGCTCCACGCAGCGACCGACAAGTGCCTCACATTCCCGTGCTCAAGTGAATACGTCGACGGACCGCCCGCTACGTTCGGTGCGCCCGGCGCACTCGGAGCATGCTCAGCGTTCCTCGGCTCAAACGCATGAAAAGTCGACTAGGCCCTCGAACCGTCTTTCGGGCTCGGACTTCATGCACTACGCCAACGACAACGCGGTGGTCAAGGCAATCTACGACTTTACGCATGGGCCCCAGCGCGGGCTGTTTATTGGCATTGTCGTCGTCCTGGTGCTCGTGAGCCTGTACTTTCCCGTGCGCGACCTCTACGTTGCCAAACGCTCGAGCGATATCTTGGCCAAGCAGGTCGAGATTCGCCAGCAGTATAACGACGAGCTGCAGAAAAGCGTCGACAAACTGCTCTCGGAGGAGGGTATTAAGGACGCGGCGACTGAGGACCTGGGCCTGGTGATGCCCGGCGAAACCAAGATTAACGTGCTGGGCCTGGACGACGATTCGGACTCGTCGTCGAGCAAAAAGTCCTCGAACGCCAAGAAGGCCAGCGAAGTCGCCAAAGAGATCGAAGAGGTCGGCAAGGACGCGCCGTGGTACATCCAGACGCTCGATATGCTGTTTGGATTTAACGGCGTCGAGGGCCAGACGGTTGTGTCCAACGGCAAATAGGTGAGTAGCGCCTGGAGGGGAGTCCGCAATGGCGGATTGCAAACGATATAAGGTGGCGGCGATTGACCTGGGAACGGTGTCGTCGCGGCTGGTGCTGGTCCAGGTCGAGGGCGGGGCGATCGTGGAATCGTCCAAGCATACCGAGATTACCGACTTGGGCGAGGGCGTAGACGCGACGGGGCACTTTTGCGAGGCGGCCGTTGGGCGCGTGCTCGCTGCGTGCCGAATGTTTGTGGACGAGGCCCGTGCCTTTGGGGCCGCGTGCGTCTGCACCACGTGCACGAGCGCCGCGCGCGATGCGTCCAATGCCGCGCTGCTGTTGGACGGCCTGCGCGATCTGGGGCTTGAGCCACAGGTGATTCCGGGCGAGGTCGAGGCGCGCCTGACGTTTTTTGGCGTGGCGCACGACTTTGCTGGCGAGCGCATCATTGTTGCCGATTCGGGCGGCGGTTCCACGGAGCTCGCGACGGGCGTCTATGCGCCGGAGCGCGGCGTCTTTGCGCTGGAGGGAACGCGCTCGCTGGACATCGGTTGCCGCCGCGTGACCGAGCGGTTTTTCTCGGCGTTGCCGCCGGCGGACTGTGAGCTTGCGGCTGCTGCTGGCTGGGCAAACGGGCAGTTTGCGGGCTACTTTGAGAGTCTGCCTGTCGACTTTGAGCGCGCCGAGCGCCTCGTTGCGGTGGGCGGCACCGTCACCACGCTCGTGGCGCTCGTTCACGAGCTGGAGCCGTATGATTCGAGCTTTGTGCACCTGCGCGAGCTTTCGCTGGAGCAGGTTTCGGCCGCTATCGAGCGCATGTCCGCGCTGGATGTTGAGGGTATCGCCGCGTTGCCGGGCGTACAGCCCAAGCGTGCGGGCGTGATCTTGGCAGGCGCCGTGGTGATTCGAGAGCTCATGCGATCCGGCGGCTACGACACGCTCACCGTAAGCGAGAACAGCCTGCTCGCCGGCATGGCCGCCACCATCAACGAGGTTCTCGACGGCGCGACCCCCACCATCGCCTGGACCCCCAGCCTTAGCACCCTTTAACCATTCCCCTATAAGTTGCGGTGAAATAGTTCCTAAATGGGCTGGTAAACTGTCGTAGCAGGAACTATTCCACCGCAACTTAGAGCCCCGCCGGCGTGTAAAAGAAACGAGCCCGCATCCCTTGGGGACACGGGCTCGAAAGCTCCATATGGTAGGGGCGGTGGGACATCCGCGCATTTGCTGCGCAAATACGCACCGGCTTCGGCCGCCTGTCGGCGCCCTCGCCGGCTCGCTACGGACGCTGCGCGTCCGCTTAACGCTCGCCCCCTCGCGGGTTCGAGTCCCACCGGCATCTAAAAGAAGCGAGCCCGCATCCCTGGAGAACACGGGCTCGCAAGCAATCACATGGTAGGGGCGGTGGGACTCGAACCCACAATCCTTGCGGCGAGAGATTTTAAGTCTCCTGCGTATGCCAATTCCGCCACGCCCCCGTGAGACTAGAAGTCTAGCACAAGCCGTCCGTTACGCGTTGACGGCCATCGAGTGTTGGCCCGACTTCTCCAGGAACTCTTGGAACTTTGCCTCGTCGCCCTTGTTTTGATACTGCAGGGCCAGCAGGTACTCCAGTCGGCAGCGCTTGACCGGGTCGTCGCCGACATCCTCGAGCATGCGCTCCAGCTCGGGAATGTCGTTGTGGCGCTTGAGGATCATCGTGTCGTACATCAGCTGGCATTCGTGTGCGACTGTCTCGGCCTGACCGCCCTCAAAGCCCTTGATCTCGTGCAGCAACTCCTTGGCCTTTTTGCGGTCCTCCTGGCCAACGTAGTAGTTAAAAGCTTTGATCACCAGGTCGACGCGCTGCATCTTGGGCAGGTTGAGTCCCAGTAGCAGGTCGAACATCTCGTCGGCGCGCTTATGGTCCTCGCGCAGCAGATAGGAGTTCAGGCGCAGGTAGTCGCGGTTGTAGCGCGGGTACAGCATGCTGGTGAGTTTGCCGTCGAGCAAACGATCGAACTCGTCCCACTGCTTGGCGGCCATCAATTGCTGCAGGCGTTTAAACGTGGTGCGTTTTTTGACGCTAAAGAACACCGACACGGCGATGCAGATGATAACGACGGCGGTCCAGAGTGTGCGGGAATCGGGCATATTAGGGTCCTTAGTCGCTCATAAAGCGAGCGGTATGACAACACGTACTAGATGTATTATACGCAGCGCGCAAGCAAACTGGCATAAAAGCTCATCGAGGCCGAGTGCCATCGCTCGCTGCGGTACACTTACCTAAAGTAAACCATGAAGGGAGACATTACCTATGAAGAAGATCGTTTTGGCTTGCGGTGCTGGCGCTGCTACTTCCACGCTCGTTGCCCAGAAGGTCGCTACTCTGCTCGACGCCAACGGTTATGCCGACAAGTACGAGATCGTGCAGTGCGCCATCTCCGAGGCCAAGGATTACTGCGACGAGGGCGCTGACCTGCTGATCGCCACCACCGTTGCCCCCGAGGGCCTCACCTGCCCGTACGTGAGTGGCGTGCCCTTCATGACCGGCATGAACCGCGTTGCCGCCGAGAAGGCCGTCCTCGACGTCATGGCTCAGTAGGCGCTGCCTGTATGAATGAGCAGAACGCCAATCCGGTCGAGCTCTTTGGCATGCGCGTTGCCCATGTGGGCATTAACGCTGCCGACCCGGCAGACGCCCTGGAGATTGCGGAGCTGTTCTCGACGATGATGGGCCTGCCCGTCATCGAGACCCCCGTTTCGTACTTTAACGATTCGCTGGTCGAGATTATGAAGCAGAACGGTCGAGGCGCTAAGGGCCACATCGGCTTTGCCGTCAACGACATCGATGCGGCCGAGAAGTGGTTTGCCGAGCGCGGGCTCGAGGTTAACGAGGAGTCGCGCGTGCTGCTGCCCGACGGCGGCACCAAGCTCGTGTACTTTAAGCGCGAGTTCGCCGGCTTCGCCGTGCACCTGTGCCGCGAGTAACGCACAAACTGCCATAGCTAACTAAAAATGGGGTAAGGCCACGTGACCTTGCCCCATTTTTAATGCCGAGAGGGTGACTGACGGGCTACCGTAAAACGAAGGTGAATGGTTTCCCGCGAAGTGAACGAGTGAAATCGAACCCCTGAAGCATCGACACTTTGGAGGCACCGTTTCCTGCGGTTTTGTCAGGTATTTCCTGCGGTTTTGGCGCCAAAAAGTGCGGATGCTTCGGGGGTCCAAAATAGGTCGTTCACTTCGCGGAAAAACATTCACCTTCGATTCGTGAGAGACGCCCCTACCGTGGCAGGCGAATCGTAAAGCGGCTGCCGACGCCCTCGACCGAGGTCACGCCGATGACGCCGCCGTGGCTATCGACGATCCACTTGGCAATGGCAAGCCCCAGACCCGAGCCCTGCGCGCCGGCATCGCGTGCGTTGTCGGCACGGTAGAACCGCTCGAACGCGTGAGCTGCGGATTCCTGGTTCATGCCGATCCCCTCGTCCTCAACACTTATGTCGATCGCGCTCGTGCCCGTATCGGGCGTTATGGCAAACGTGACGGTCGTTCCCGCGTTCGAATACTTGGCGGCGTTCTGCACGATTACGCGCAGAGCCTGCTTCACAAGCGCCACGTCGACGGGCGCGTCGCAGCGCGGGTCGCTGGTAAGCGCGGCGTCGTACGCCAGCCGATACGTGTGCTCGGTATCAATCATCTGTGATTCCTCGCATACCTCGCCGACCAATGCGGCCAGGTTGGTATTCGCGCGCCGCAGGACCGTGCGCCCGGCATCGCCGCGCGCCAAAAACAGCAGCTGCTTCACAAGCTCCTGCATGTGCTCGCTTTCGGCCTTGAGGGATGCGATGGATTCCGCTAGCACGTCCGGGTCGTCTTTGCCCCAGCGGTCGAGCATGTTTACGTAGCCCTGAATCACCGCGATGGGCGTGCGCAGCTCGTGGCTCGCATCGTTGACAAAGCGCATTTGCTGCAGTTTGGCCTCTTGCATCTGGCGCAGCAGGCGGTTGAGTGCGACCTCGATGCTTGCCAGGTCGGCGTCGCCGGTGGTGACGCTCGGCGAGTCGACGCTTGCGCGCTCGATGGCCTGCTCCAGTGTTTCCATTTTGCCGCCGGCGAGTTGCATGCGGCCGAGTTCGTCCACGCGCAGGGCCAGGTCGTTGAGCGGCGCCATGGTGCGGCGCACACGGCGAGCGCCGCCGAGCATATCGAGCATGCTGATGACCTGCCAACCTACAACAACGATATAGAGGGGCCAAAGTGCGATGAGGTCCTGCGCGAGGGGGAAGGTCTTGGTGGTACGCGCAAGCTCGACGGTATAGGTGAGCGTTGTCAGGTCCCAGCCGCGCGCGGGCTTCAGCGACATGCCGCGAACGGTGGCGCCGGGGATCCATCCTGCGGTAAACGCGCTGTCGGGCAGTGTCTGGTTGTATCCATAGACGAGGATCGCCGCCGCAATCACCACCAGCAACAGATCGAGCCAGACGTAGCTCATCAGGCGGCGCCACATATAGCTCCAGTTGATGGCGCGGGCGATGGAGGTGACGCGCTTGGCCTCGGCGTTACGCGCGGCAGACATAGCCCACCCCGCGCACGGTCTGGATGATGCGGGCGCCGCCGGCGTCCTCGATCTTGGCGCGTAGATGCGCGATGTGCACGTCGACGTTGTTGGTGTCGCCCATGTATTCGTAGCCCAGCGCCTCGTGCGCGATGCGTTCGCGCGTGAGCACGGTCTCGGCATGCGCCATAAGCAGGGCGAGGACATCGAACTCGCGGGCCGTGAGCGCAATGGGCGAGCCGCCGACCGTGACTTCGCGGCGGTCGGGGTCGAGCGCAACCGAGCCCACGGCGAGCGTGGCGGGGGAGAGCGAGGCGGAAACCTGGGTCGAGTCACTGACCGGGGGCATCGCAGTGGCGCCGACACCCGTGCCGCCTACCGCGCCCGTCCCGATGCCGCCAACGCCCGAAGCCGCCCGCACGGCCTCCGAGCGCTTCAACGCCACGCGGATCCGTGCGAACAGCTCCTCAATCGCAAACGGCTTGGTCAGGTAATCGTCGGCGCCGGCATCGAGCCCGGCCACCTTGTCCATCACGGCATCGCGCGCGGTGACCATTATCACCGGCACATCCTTGTGCTTGCGGACGCGCCGCAGGACCTCCATGCCGTTGAGCTGCGGCAACAGCACATCGAGCAGAATAAGATCGTAGTTGCGCTCCAGCGCCAGGTCCACGGCGGTGCGGCCGTCGGCGGCGTGCTCCACCTGGTAGCCCTCGTGCTCCAGCTCGAGCGTCACAAAGCGGGCGATTTTCTCCTCGTCCTCTACGATCAGGATCCGTGCCATGCGTGCCCCCGTTTGCGATTACTTGTCGTCGTTCAGATTTTGCTTGATGTCGTCCGCGGCGTCGGCGGCGTGATCCATAAGGTTGTTGATGCTGCCGGGCACGTCGCCGTCGCTATCGATGCGGTAACGCATGCCAAAGAACAGGCCGATCAGCATCAGCCATATCGTGGCGCCCCAGGCAAACAGGGCGATGATGGGGATCAGGATGGGGATGTTGAGGATGATTGCATCGCGGCGCGTGGCGATAAACTTGGTGTCCAGGCTCAGGCGGAAGAGCTTTTTGAGGTACTCCCACACGCTGTCCATCTTCTTGGAGAAGTCGGTCTTTTCGCTCGACTTCTCGTAGGCGGCCTGCGCGGCGACCATCTCGGCCGAGGGTTCGTCGACCGGCGCGGACTCGGTGGCGGCGTGCGCCGACGTGGTCTGGGTCTTGCCTTGCGACTCGAGCCAAATGATGGCGTCCAAAACGTTGCCGTCGGCGGCGTCGAGCGCGGCTTTGGCATCGGTGTAGCTCACGTTGCACTTGGTGCGGATGGTTTCAACTTTTTCGAGGTCGTCCATGACCTGTCCTTTCGTTCGATGGGCGCGACGCCGGGCGATCTGCCCGGGCGCGAGCGTTGCGTTCGGCGGCCTGCGTTGCGCGGCGCCGCCCCGCCCTTGGTCGAACTCTATAGTGCAGGTTATAGATTAAGCGATTCTTGAGCCAAGATTAATGTTGGATGA
>OHYL01000824.1_pt1 | contig 11958 bp, 10 predicted proteins | sample 1580261 | NCBI WGS metagenome assembly OHYL01 (sample SAMEA3882548, study PRJEB24775) | human gut metagenome | biome: human-associated habitat; feature: intestine environment; material: feces | place: Netherlands | collected 2009/2010 | reverse complement strand
AACCGATGCCAGGATCAGGAGCAGAATTACTGCCAGAATCCTCAGCTCCTCGACAGCGGTATCCTCGAACATCTTCGTTCCGTTGCTGTCCACCACATACGTCGTGCTCTGGTTGCTGAATGCACTGCTTCTGAAATACGGTGCCATCTCCTCCATCGAACGGATCAGAATAAAGTGTGTGATGATACTGCCGTCGACCACCAGCTGGCTCTGCAGTTTTCTGGCAAATACCATCTGGTTTTCATTGGTGATCCAGTCCGATGTCAGAAAACTTTTGATATCCGCGTCCTGCAGATCTTTAGATCTGTACCACACGCCCTGCAGACCCTCATCGGAATAATAGTATCCTTCCTGGTTCACGGCAATAAACTGGAGGTTTTCATGCGTGGAGCTTAATTCTTCCTCACGTTTTTTCAGAAATTCACACAACCGGCGTTTTACTTGATTGCAATCAGATTCTGGTTCTTTGGGCTTCATCAACATCCGCAAACTGCATATTGCAAATATGCTGTTTTTATTTTTCTTTCATATAATCCATACAATTTCTCGCATTCCATGCATATCCATCCTGCTTCGCCTGTATATAGCGGATATTTTCGTTCCTTACAATATTCTGTTTCATAATTTCCTACTAATTCCACAAGGTTATTGATATCCCTCATCTGCGCAGCAGCCATTCCTGTCATTGCCCACAAAAAGCCAGTTCTTTTTTTATTCAGTTTCTGCCACTGAAACCTTTCCGTAAACTGATCATATAATACCTTTTGCTTTTTCTTCTCTTTTACCGGAAATTCATAAATCAGCGGATAAATCTGAGCAACACCATCCGGATAAAATTCTGTCTGATGATACCGATCACTGTTTCCGATAATTCTCCATCTTTGATCCGCATCATCCCAGAATATCTTTTCTATCTGTTTCTGTATCTTTTTACGAATTTCACTGATCGCCTGCGTATCTTCCAGTCCTGCAAGTTCCAATTCGTACAGGCCTTTCCACACTTCCAGATTATCCATCAGATAAACTGTTGTGTTTTCTTCTGAAACCTGTGTAATTCCATCCTGCATCAGGCTTTGAATCTTTTTTAATGCAAGGCTGATTCCATTTTTCCAGGATTCCGGCAGGTCTGTACTTTCTGTCTTTTCCAGATATTTTCCCATAAGAAAAAGGTACATACCAAGATATCCGTCTTCGGAATCAGCCTTTTCTTTATAAATAAGTTCCCCACCCTCTTTCCTGTAGATTCCCATTTTTCCATCTGTTTCCAGCAAAACCCCAGTATGCCAGTCCAGATACCTGCCAACAGCTTTTTGCTCTGTTTCAGTCATGGGGCAATTCTTTGTTTCTGCCAGAAGCCCCAGTGCAGCCATACATGCAAAGTATGGATTAACATCTCCGGCTTTACTTCCATTCATATAGATTTCGCCTTCAGGGCCCTGATTCTCAAGGATCCACTTTTTTTCTCTGGTCAGGACGGTTTCCAGCCATTCCTGCCGGACAGATATTTCTTTTCTCAGGTTCTGATAATAAGCAAACATAAACACAATGCACACAGTTATGCAAAATATAATAAGTCCCATCACGTTCTTTCGATGTTTCACTTTTCTTTTGCATTGGTTTTGTTTATACTCATGCATCTATATCCTCCAGGATTTTTCTGATTTTGATACTTGCAGTCCCATCACCATAAGGGTTTCTAGCCTCACTCATTTTTCTGTATGTCTCCGGCTCTGTAAGAAGCCGCCTGCATTCTCTGTAAATATCCTCCATCTTCGTGCCTACAAGCTTTAAGGTTCCTGCTTCCACACCTTCCGGACGCTCTGTTGTATCCCGCATGACCAGTACTGGTTTTCCCAGTGCAGGAGCTTCTTCCTGAATTCCGCCGCTGTCTGTCATGATCAGATAACTGGCTTTCATCAGGTTATGGAATTCCACCACATCCAGTGGTTCGATCAGGTGTATTCTCTCGCATCCACCAAATTCCTCATCTGCGATCTTCCTGACCTGCGGATTCAAATGTACAGGATAAATAACCTTCACATCTGTAAATTCTTCCACGATCCTGCGTATAGCCCGAAACATATCACGCATGGGCTCTCCCAGATTCTCCCTTCTGTGTGCTGTTACAGCAATCAGTCTGCTGCCTTTTGCCCATTCTGTTTCCGGATGATAAAAATCACTTCGCACCGTATAGTGCAAAGCATCAATTCCTGTATTTCCTGTGATAAAGATCCGCTCTGGATCCTTACCCTCTTTCAGCAGTGCATTCGCTGCTTTCTGAGTGGGCGCAAAATGCAGGCTGGCAGTAAGTCCAATGGCCTGCCTGTTAAATTCTTCCGGATAGGGAGATTTCATATTATAAGTACGAAGTCCCGCTTCCACATGTCCTACCGGGATCTGCTGGTAAAATGCAGCCAGAGATGCGGCAAATGCAGTAGACGTATCTCCATGGACCAGCACAATATCCGGTTTTTCCTTTTTCAGGATCTCCCTCATTCCTGTAAGAATAGCCGTTGTCACATCCGTAAGATCCTGCCCTTTTTTCATGATCGCCATATCATAATCCGGGACCACTTTAAAAATATCGAGAACCTGCTTCAGCATTTCCCTGTGCTGTCCTGTGACACACACCAGCGTTTCCAGTTTTTCACTTTTTTTCATTTCCAGAACAAGAGGGCACATTTTAATTGCTTCCGGTCTTGTTCCAAAAATCACCAGTACTTTTTTCATTTTCAATTTCCTCCCAGTTCTTTATCCAGATACGCCAGTCTTTCGCGGATAGTATCTGTCAGCTGTTTCATAGCTTCTTCATAGCTTCTGATATTCCTCGATGTGCCCTCCTTACTGGTTCCGGCTAACAGATTCTCTTTAAAAGAATATCCCCACACTTTAAAGTTTCTGTCCACAGCCTCTCCCAGTTCCTCCTGATAAGATGCTATTTTCTCAGCGATATGTTCATCAGCGAGAGTAGTTTCTCGTAATTGCCTGTATCTTTCACAGACACGGTCCCTGAAATTTTCATCCTGCCACAGCCTTTGAAACCATGAATTCTCCACAGTATGAAGAACATCCGTTTCTGTCCGGAACCACTGATAATTATCAAAACCATTGTTAAAGTCCCATACAGCAAGCTGCAGTTTTCCGTCCAATTCTTTATACAAATAAGTAGAAAGATTACCAGCATCATAATTCATGGCAAATTCATTGATAATAAAATAGTCCACCCAATTATCCATGTCTATATATGCCTGATATCCAATTCTTTTGTCGCTGAAATTCTTCCCATACAGAACTTGTTCAAATTCGGAAATATCTTTCTGGATATATGCTTTTTGTTTTTCCGTTATTTTATTTTTTGACGGATATCTTATGTACAAAGCGTTATATGTATAGCCGTTAGTCTTTCCCCATGTGTCTATCTCTTCAGAGCCCGTATCAATTCTGTCTCTGTTTACAATATATGCAGTTTCTCCGGACAACAAACCAAATTCCGCGAGACGCAGTCTGCTTTCTCCGTTTGTTACAGGCTCCACTGCCAGATAAACGCCCTGATATTCTCCATCAACAAACAATTCCACAAACCGGGTGTCCGGAGCCCATCCATTTAATTCCCTTGCCAGATCATATACCAGTTTATTTCTAATCAGCGTCTTATCAAGATAAGGACCATTTAACACCCATTCACTGTTTGCTCCCATTCCTGCAAGAGACACTTCTTTTGCACTGTCTTTTTCATTTTTATAAAATTTAATGCGATACTGCTTTTTATCGAATTTGCTATAAGAAGAAGCGCCTCTGTATTTGATCGTAGCGCGGTATATGGAATTGGGAAGAGAAAAAACAGATTGTTCCTCTCCGTTTCCATCCAACAGAGCAATATTTCCCCAGATTGCATTCTCCTTCAGGACCTGCTGTCCCTTTGTATTCATATAGACTACCGGAAGTGTCGTAGAGAATTCTCCCAAATCATAGTATTCCAGACTCTCCTCGTCCGGTGCAGCCCACTCCTTCACTTCTTCTTTCGTGATAGTGGTTCTCTTTTTTTCCTTTGACTTATTTTCCGAATTTACAACAGAATTTCCCACAACGGATATTCCACAGAGAACTGTTATCATCAGAATACATAAAAGGATACGTCTTATCCTTTTCATAGCAACACCTCTCATTCAGGCAGCCTTTTACTGCGAAAGTTCATCCTTCTGGTCAACTATATTTACCCTTTTCACACCATCGATTTTGATCAGTTTCTCTGAAATATCCATCTGATTTTCTTTTGCAGCTTTATACAGGATTCCCTCTCCGATAGAATAAACCAGTTCAAAGCTGCCTTCTGTAACATTTCTCATGGAAACATGTGCCTTTCCTGAAAAGAAGGTATCCACTGCTGCCTCTGTTTTATGTAAGCAGTCAGGTTTTCCCTGAACAACCAGCAACTTATTACAGGATGTAAAGCCTTTTCTTGTAATAATAAGAAAAAGAAGTAAAAAAGCAGAACCAATAACAATAAGCGCATACTGAGATACACCGCAGCCAATGCCTGCCGCAATTGCCCAGAAAATATAAGTAGCATCTCTTACATCCTTTACAGCAGTACGAAATCTTATGATAGAAAGAGCACCAACCATACCAAGGGACAATGCAATATTATTACTGATAATGCTCATGATCATAGCTGTGATAATCGTGATCGATCCGATCGAAATATTAAATTTTCTGCTGTATGCAGGTCCTGCATAAGAAATTTTATAAGTAAACATAATAAAAAAGGCAACGATCAGTGCGATCACATTATTCATTAAAATCACAGTCACACTCAGTGCTTCTGTATTTGTCAGATTTTCTACGATAAATTCTCTCATATTTTTCTCCAATCCCGGCATCCGGTTTATCAACTATTTCCAGTCTGCCGTATACAAAACTTACAGCCATCTCATTCTGGCTCTGGAATATTTACTGTGGCTGGTGGACAGCTCATCTGTTTTTTTCAAAATCTCTGCGATCATGTCCGGCAGGAATCCTGTATATTTTACTTCCATCAGCACCTGTTCTGTACTGCCCAGCGCATCGGTTCCAACCTCCTCGAACAGACCATATGGATATAACGTTCCTCGGATATCCGTATCAAAAGTGATCCTTACATCACCTGCAGGATAAGCAAATGCCAGCCTCTGATAATCTATGATCGTCTTTGGACGGTAACAACCCTGTGTGATCCGCAAATACAATCTCATAGCCAGCTCTGTTTCATATTCCAGAAGAAACGAAGCATCTCCCTGTTCCATCCGAAGTGCGTGTTCACGGCTGACAGGTATGGAATATTTCACTCCGTCAAATCCGTTTTTGCATTTAAACTCCAGCTTTGCAGATAGATCATTCAAGGAATAAATTCTTAAACGGATCTTCCTTTTTTCATACATTCCATCCAGATTATCCCATAGATCCTGATCGTCTATGGAATCATAGTACTGAGATCTGATAAAATATCTGCCATTATCTCCATGGATATCTCTTTCCATAATGCCATCCAGCTTTTGTTGAAGAATCATGGCCTCTCTGCGGCTGATCAGATATTTGATTTCTTTGCGAAAAACCGTTTCCAAATCTTACGCCCCCTCTCTGATTTTCGTTCAAACAGAACGATCTGGAATAGGAGTCCGCATACTGTCAGCAAAGCCACGTATCTGACTCCCGTCTCGTGAAGAAGAAACATTCCTGCCACAACAGAAGAAAGGATCGCTCCCTCAAGAGGAAAAAAGGCCGCTGCAGCTGCAGCTCCTGCAGCGAAAATAACTACAGCCCACCAGAACGGATAACACATCCATACAACTGCCGCAGCAGTCATGGCAGACAAGATCATGGAATCTGCTGTTTTCCACTTAAATGCCATATATCCCATCAGACACCCAAGTATCGTAAATGCTGTTACGATCGTCCCCCATCCGGCCCTTCCATTCATAACAGTACATAATACGATCGTCACTCCCCAGAACATTATGAAGGAAACGATCAGACGGTACACTTTAGCTCCTGCAAAAACAAGCAGGATCCCCAGGAGCAGAAACAGGATTCTTTCTGTATTTCCGCTTATAGGAAGGGTGTCTGCAATTCCTGTCTTTCCCATAAACAAATCAGTTCCCTTAAGGATCAGTTCCGACATCAGCCATTCCCTCCTTCCTTTAAAAGTGGATTCAATGCATTCATATAGGATCTGTTTCCTGTTTCAGCAACATCCTGTGCCCATATAATATATTCTATATCATATTTTTCCAGTATTTCATCCAGATTCTGTATAAGATCTGCATCCTCATACATATTAGATACATAAACCTTTTCAAAGATTTCTGAAAGATAAGATATCATCATCTTTCCTCTTGTATCTGCAATAAGAAGAAGATTTCCTTCCACTATACTATGCTTATAACTCGAACCAATGACTGCATAATTTCCGCTGCCATTAAACTGTATCGTTTGTCTTTTTAGTGTCTGTAGCTGCCCTTCTTTGTTTTCAAAGGTTAATTCTTCGCGATTGGGATTTGAACCATTGATATAAATATAGAATGGTTCTTCTTCCATGTTTTCTATTCCTTTCTTTATTTCGTCTGTCGTATACTTTCCTAGCGCTTCCAAAAGAAGGTTTCCCTTAAAATTTCCAAAAACATATTCACGGTAATCATCCAGGTTTTCCTTATCATATCCAAGTTCTCCAAAAATCACCTGCGCCCCGTAAAATGCCCCACGCATTGTCCAGCTGTTTCCAGTTCTGAAATAAATATATTCATCCTGATGTTTCTCCAGTTCAGACAGCGGATTCAAAACCACTGAGGGATCTGAAAAAGAGGCTTCCAGTTTCTCTATAAAATCACTGTATTTTTCCTTTTCAGTTTCATATCCGCTTTCAAATACTGCTCTTTGCGGTATCGGCATAATATAAGTGTCTTTCCCACTCTTTTTCTGTAATGCTTTCATAATATCTGCCGCATATGAAATACGATCCTCAGAAATCTGATTTATATTAAAGATACGGTCTGTATAAATCACCTGATCCTGCGTTTCTATGATTTTGATTTTTGAAAGAGACTGGTCATTTTTTAAGCCATAATTATTATATAAATTTCTTGTTTCCGGAACATATACGCTTTCCTGCTTAACATTCTGCAATTTTTCCATCCCTTTCTGGAGGATCAGAATTCCTGCAGACATCACGATCAATATGAGCAAAACCAGAAACACTTCTGCGGTTTTATTCTTTTTCAACTGAATTCACCTCCCTGAACCTGATTCTGGCATTTGGACAGTTTTTCTCCAGTTCTGCAATACCCGGCTGATCTTTTATTTTCTCTGATACGGAAATCTGTTCAAGCGAAACACAATCTCTGAATGCACTGATTCCCACATATTCCACACCGTCCGGAAGGTATACCTCTTTCAGATTCCTGCACCCGCGAAAAGCATGATCACCTATTTTCTTTAACAGAGAGGTATCTGAAAATATCAGTTTATTAACAGACACACAGTCAGCAAATGCAGCTCCTTCAATCACAGTCAGAGAATCCGGAAGACTTATAAATTCCAGTGCGTAACAGTTTTCAAAAGCTGATATCCCTACTGATTTCAACGAAAGCTTTTCCATGCTCTCCCATACTTTCAATACATTGCAGTCAGCAAATGCATAGTCCTCAATAACAGAAACGCTCTCCGGCAGACACACCTTCTCAAGACTTCTGCATCCAAAAAACTGACTCTTCGGAATAATTGATGCACCTTCTGGAATAACCGCTTCTTTTACATATATATCTCCTCGAAATCCCTGAAAATCAACGTTTTCATATTCCAACAGATCCTGGAAAGTAATCTTTTCCTTATGAACAGGTTCTCCTGGAAAACAATACTCTCCAAATATCTCCCTGTCTGATTTCAGGATTTTTCCACCACCCTCTGAAACCACATATCCATAAACATAATTACTGCCATAAAATGTTATTGTTCCGCGGGCAACAACTGAAGTAATCTTATTCGGCTGGCCTGCGCTGGCACCTTCTTCAAATATAATATTGCCCTGTGTAAAAATGTTGCCAAGCACTGTTGCATTTTTTTCCAGAAGTATATCATTCTCTGCGAAAATATTTCCAAGCACCGATGCATTTTCCATGATCCTCACAGCCCCATCACTGTGGATATCTCCCTGCAGGATGATATCCTCGATCACCTTTATATCCCCACGGGAAATAATCGTATAAGGAACTGTCCCACTTTCCGTAACCATATCATCATCTATGTAATGCCTGTTATATTCATAGCTGTTCGTGACCGGCATACGAAATATCCTGGGATCACGTCCCTCCATAAACCGGTCAGGTTCCTCCGGACACTGTCCAAGACGGATCACAGGTGCATACAGACTATGAAAAATATTACCAAAGCCTATCACAAGCTGTTCTCCGCTTGATACCCTTTCACCCAGATCACATTCATCATAAACTACAACTGCATGTTCAGCATCTGCCCATCTGAGCAGCCGGATCTTATTTCCGAAAAGCAGTCTTTTTTTGCTGTATACAGCCCGGAGTCGTATGTTCTCTTTTACAAACAACGCATCCTTTTCACTGTAGATTTCTTTTTGGAAATGTAAATCCCCTTGCTGCGGACAGAAGATGGTATTTCTGGCAATGACCAGATCTTCAATCTCAGGCTGCACAAACTCCTGGTTTCCATCTGTTTCCAACACCTTTTCCTGTCTTGAAAGCATGATCATACCATTCTTCATTTCCGGAAGGGCTTTTTCCACCAGAGAAGAAAAGCTTCTGCCAAAATATCTGGCATTTTTCACATAATCCTGCCTTATTTTCAGAATCTGCCCTTTTCTCATCCTGAAATGCAATACTGCGACCAACAGAGGCATAGAGAACATACAGACAAAAATCAAAATCCATACTTTCATTTTTCAGCCTCCTTTTCCGTTTTCTGCACAGTAAACCGCACTGTTTTATCCCATTTCACACCTCTTCCGGTAACAGTATCTACCACTGCATCCCAGAATCCCAGAGAGATATTCCACATATAAAAGAAAAAGTTAAACATCATAAGAGGCAGAAGCAATGCCTCTCCGGGAAGTCCGTCTATGATCAGCGAGGTGCCTATCTCAAAAAATGGTGCAAAGTTTCCAAGGGAATTATAAATTCCCAAAAACAATATAACCCACCAGCCACTGAATATCTGCATTTCACCCAGGAAAAATAATCCAAGGGACACTACCCAGCCTACCAGCAGAAATACCGGTACTGAATAGATAAAAAGCAGAAACAAGCCATCTATTTTCTGAAACAGCCCCATATAAGGAGTTGTGATCGTAGGGATCAGATAGCGGAACAATACTTCATTATGACCTCTTGACCAGCGTCTGATCTGTCTGCCTCTCACATTCCAGCTTTCCGGGGACTCTTCATAACATTCTGCCGAATTAGCATATACAACCTTCCAGCCATTGGTAAAAAGCCGATATGTAAGTTCCGTATCTTCTGCCAGAACCTTTGGATTAAAGCCACCTGTTTCTAACAGAAAATCTTTTCGAAATCCTCCCACTGTACCGCCATACTGCGGAATTGTTTTCAGGTTATATCGTGCCTGTTGATCTACCTGATATCCGCCGGACCGTTCCAGATTGATAAGTCTGGTCAGCATATTTGTGTTGGTATTGTACGGTATCACCCGCCCCATAACTGCACCTACCTGCGGATCCTCAAATCCCAGCGCAATCTGTTTCAGCATGTTTCTGGCAGGTCTGTAATCCGCATCAAATACAATGATGATCTCCCCTTTTGCCAGCTTCATTGCATCATTCAGACCTACCGGTTTTCCTCTGTCCGGACAGTCTCTGTGAAGGGGGCGTATAAACTCATACTTTCTGTGATATTCATCCAGCATTTCCCTGGTACGGTCTGTAGAATTATCATTAATCGGAATAATTTCAAGTCTGTCCCTGTCATACTCACATTTCAGCAGAGAATCCAGAACATTGGAAAGCACCTGTTCCTCATTATGCATAGGGATCAGTACGGAAATACTTTTCATCCTGTCTGTAAGAATATCATTGTAATAGAGGCGCTGCCTGCCCAGAAGCCTTACAATTGTAAAATAAAAATGTCTGGCTGTGTACAGAAGCATCAGGATAATAACAAAAATAGTATAACCTTTCATAATAGCTACGACCATTTCCATACCTCCTTTCCCTTCCTTGAATCGTAAACACCGATCATGCGGTCGACAAACACTGCATAAATCATAACCAGATACAAAAAGTCAAACATGGGCCCTATTATAAAGTAGAAAAACGCCATATAGATCACAGAAAATCTGTACAGCAGCCAGATAAAAATCACATAGCGAACAGTTCCAAATACTATGGAATACAACATTACCGCAAGAAGTGTCAAAAGCTTATAGATCACTCCCCGGTCTCCTATAATTCCAGTGACCATAATTGTCATGACAAAAAACATCACCCATATGCCAATTTCCTGAAGCATATATAATTTCGAATAAACAGTTAAAGTATACGGAAAGTATTTTTCTCCAAATATAAACCACAGACTGTTTATCAGATGAATCGCACTGCACAGGATCAGATAAATGGCAAGAGGGCGTCCCTTCCATGGAAGTCCCGCCAGCAGAATGATTGCCGCAAGAGAAACTGCTGCATTTATAAGGCTTATCTGTATTCCCGGATATACGGTTCCTGCACTGAGATAGCTGATTTTTCCAAACAGAGGATACGTTTCTGAACGGATCCCAACATACATCTGCGGTTCATATTTTTTTAAAGCATCGACCCCTATCTTACAGATCACCCTGGTCAGATCATCGATCTGCGTCCACATAAGCAGAAAACCAAGCAGGATCAGTATGACAATATACAGAATACATTTCTTTTTATCTGCCTCAATTCTTCGATAGGTTCTGGTGTAATCAATTACTTTCTTTTCTTTCATAGACTTCTCCTTTTGTTCCGCTTCGCTATGCAGCTCATAACTGGGAACCTTCCAGATTTTTTACATTCCCTCCCCATAAATTACAGCACTGCAGCCTTTCTGCTTTTTACTCTGATACATTGCCCTGTCAGCCTTTCTGTATAGCTGATCAAAAGAAATATCTTCATATCCATCATAAAAACACGCACCCAGACTTATTTCTATACTCTTTCCACGCATCTCTATGATATCAATCTGTCGAATATTTTCAAAAAGGCGCTCGAAGAATTTCTCAGCTACTGTTTGCTCCAACATTTTCGGCATAAATATTGCGAACTCATCACCTCCAAGCCTCATAACCACATCACTGTCACGACATGTTTTCTGCAGCGTCTTCGCAACGGCTATAATCGCCTTATCTCCTACAGAATGCCCATAAGTATCATTGATGGATTTAAATTTGTCACAGTCGATCAGGCAAAGCAATCCCTTTGTTTTTTCCTTTAAAAGTTCAGTAATCCTTTTTTCTCCGCTTCCACGATTACATAATCCTGTCATAAGATCTGTCTGCGCCAGATAAATCAGCCTGTTCTCACGCTTTTTTTCTTCTTCTATACACTCAGTACAAAAAAGCACATGCAGAAGTCTTCCATTTTCATCATAGTCTACAGGAATAAATCTGCTTCGACACCAACCTGATTTTTTATCTATAAATTCATGTGTTATGCTCTTTTCTCCAAGAAGCCGTTCTTCCAGCGTATTGATATCTACAAACTCCAGTGATTCCTGAAGCTGCGATTCTATGCACATTTTCTCGACAATATCCCTGACATGTCCGCAAAAATCATCCCTGATTTCATATTCTCCCATTTTCTTAAAATCTTTTCCCAAACATTCCATAATCTGATCTGTCATTTTTACAATATGATATTTCTTTGTCTGCACATCAACCAAATGCATGGATGTATAGATCTTCGAGAGGGATGTATAACTG
>OHYL01000780.1_pt1 | contig 12673 bp, 13 predicted proteins | sample 1580261 | NCBI WGS metagenome assembly OHYL01 (sample SAMEA3882548, study PRJEB24775) | human gut metagenome | biome: human-associated habitat; feature: intestine environment; material: feces | place: Netherlands | collected 2009/2010 | reverse complement strand
TTTGCAAGTGACACGCACGTAAGAAAAAATGCGGCCAGTATGCCGATGAAGGCAATGACGGGGCTGGCAGACTCCCCAAGTAACTGTTGAAACATGGTAAAAAAACTCCTTTCATTTCCAGACAAAGAATTGACTATGCCTGTTTTGTAAGACTGCTTTCAGTGTAGCATACTTCTGGCGTTTTGGAAAGAAGATAGTTGTGATTTTCATCATGAAAGAATTGTATCATGATGAAAATTGTGCTATACTGACGAAAGAACATGTCCTGTGAAAAAGACAGGGAAAAAGAGAACATAATGTGGAAGGAATTGGTTTGATATGGCATACTTATTTACATATTTTATCGGAGAGCAGCCGCAGGGCGAGCAAATTTATTTTTCTTTGAGCAAGGATGGTCTTCACTGGAAGGATCTTCATGATGGAAAGCCAGTAATTTGCTCAGAAGTTGGAGAGTGTGGTCTGCGTGATCCATTTTTGATTCGCAAGGCAGACGGAAGTGGTTTTGTAATTATTGCTACAGATCTTTGTATTGCAAATGGCAGAGGATGGGATGCTGCAGTTAAAACTGGAAGCAAAAATCTGGCTGTTATGGAGTCGAAGGATCTCATTCATTGGAGTAAGCCGGTATTAGTAGAAGTATCAGTGCCAGAGGCAGGATGTACATGGGCACCTGAGGCAATTTATGACAGACAGCAGGATAATTATCTTGTATTTTGGGCATCTATGGTACAGTTAGATGGTGATAAAGAGCCAAAGCAGCGCATTTATGCCGCAAGAACAAAGGATTTTCATGAATTTACTAAGGCACAGGTGTATCTTGAGAAGGATAATCATGTTATTGATTCTACGATGGTGTATGACGATGGCGTATATTACCGTTTCTCAAAGGATGAGACGACAAAGAATATTAAAACTGATACAGCACCAGATTTAAATAAAGAATCATTTACAGATCGCCCTGTCCCAAATCTGGAGGCAATTTATGGAGTAGAGGGACCAGAAATCTATTATTTAGAAGATCAGAAAAAGTGGTGTCTGATCATTGACAGGTTTGCTTCTCATAAAGGATATCTTCCACTTGTGTGCGACAGCTTGAAGACAATGGATTTTAAGCCTCTTGATGAGTCAGAATTTGATATGGGAAAGACTATGAAGCGTCACGGAAGTGTAGTTGTGATTTTAATGAAGAAGATGTTTTACCTTTATTCTATCAAGAGGTTACAAAAGTATTAGAAAGTATTGATAAGCAGGAAAAGAAAGTGGCAGGTAAGAGAGAAGAACGAAAGAAGGCCCGTTTTCATTGGCTGGTAACTTCGTGGCTCATAGTAGCATCAGTAATTATAGTTGGCGTGGGCGGAATAATCCTTTTTATGAATGGGTTATATCATAAGGAAATGCGTAAGGAGAACGCACAGCTTCCGCAAATGTTAGAATCAAGCAGGGATGCAAAATGGGCATATGCATTTAATGGGGAATCGCAGACAGAAAGTGAGTCAGAGTCTGAGTCACAATTAGAGAGTGACTCACAATCAGAGAGCAAATTACAAACAGAAAGTGAATTACAATTAGAAAGTACTGAAGAACAAAGTATTGTAAGCACAGTCATTGAAAAAGAAGAAACACAGACGGAGACGCTGGTTCTGGCACCGGGACACAGTGCGCGGGAGACCTTTGCGATGCTCTTCGAGAAAAAGGTTCCGATGGAGGCAAAATCCTTTGCGGTTGGTGTACGTGCAGAACACCCGCAGGAGCTGATCAATCATTCCCAGTATGGGGATGCAAAGGCATCTCTTCCGGCAGCAGCCTATAAGCTGACTGCAAAACTGCCGGATGGAAGAGGTGTATATTCGTTCTGTATGTGTCCGGGAGGCTATGTGGTTAATGCGTCTTCGGAGGAGGGATATCTTGCGGTCAACGGAATGAGCTATCATGCCCGCGACAGCCACAATGCCAACAGCGCAATCGTTGTGACGGTTACACCGGAGGATTTTGAAAGCGACCATCCGCTTGCCGGAATTGCATTCCAGAGAAAACTGGAAAAGGCAGCTTACAAAGCAGGAAAAGGGAAAATTCCGGTACAGAGATACGGGGATTTTTACCGGAGTGTGACCGGAAAAGAAAAGGAAAAGACCGAAGCAGAAGTCTGGTATCAGGGACATGAGCCATGTATGAAGGGTGCGTATGAAGAGACAGACCTGGCGGGGATTTTTCCGGCAAAGATCAGTAGCGCGCTGGTGGATGGGATGGAAGATTTTAACAAGAAAATTCGAGGTTTTTCGCATCCTCTTTCCATTCTTTCCGGAGTGGAGAGCAGAACCTCTTCGCCGGTACGGATCGTAAGAGATAATCATTCGCTGGAAAGCGTGATTGGAGGACTTTATCCTTGCGGAGAGGGCGCAGGATATGCCGGCGGGATTACGTCGGCGGCAGCAGACGGTATTAAAATCGCAGAGAAAATTCGACAAAAATATGCACCGTTTTTATAGAAAACAGCTGTGTTAAGAAAAAAATAATATTTAAAAAGTCTATACACGTTTTTTAAAATATGCTAAAATGATACCAGTTTGTGATTCAAAAGAGGAGGAGTACAGATGAGAGGAGCCGGAAGTAAGAATGTCTGGGCGTTATTTCTGCTGATTTTGGCAGGAATTGTTCTGGGTGGCTTTATCGGTGTGCTTGCAGAAGGGGTTCCAGCACTTAGCTGGCTTTCTTATGGACAGACTTTCGGGGTAGAGACACCGATTGTTTTGAACCTCGGACTTGTCGTTATTACGTTTGGTCTTACGATTAAGATCACGATCGCAAGCATTATTGGAGTGATTATCTCCATATTCATTTATCGTTTCTTATAGGATGTATAAAGCATCCCATATACAAGGGTGGAGAGTCTGGTGTGAATCAACAAATCCTGCAAAAGGATGAATCAAAAAAATACCATTCGAGAAATGTTATCAGAAGAGCGGCCATATGAAAAATGTGAACGCTTTGGGGCGGGCAGTTTAACAGATATTGAATTGCTCGCTGTTTTGTTAAGGACTGGAACAAAGGGAGAGAGTGCACTGGATCTTGCCAGGAAGCTTTTTTATCCCGGAGAAGGTACACAGCCACAAGCCAAAGCCCATCTTCAAAGCTGGACAAAAGAAGAACTGCTGAAAATCAGTGGAATCGGAAGAGTAAAGGCTATTCAGATCTTATGCCTTTGTGAACTTTCCAAGAGAATGTCCCAGCTTTCAGCCAGAGAAGATCTGGATTTTTCAAGACCGGATACAATTGCAGCATATTATATGGAAGATATGCGCTATTACAGGCAGGAGCATTTGAAATTGCTGATGCTGAATACGCGTTCCAGACTGATCGGAGAAAGCGAAATTTCGAGAGGGACAGTAAATATGTCCGTAATTTCCCCGAGAGAGCTTTTTATAGAGGCATTGCAAAAGAACGCAGTCTATATTATATTGTTGCACAATCATCCAAGTGGTGATCCGATGCCGAGCAGGGAAGATATTCTTGTGACACAGCGAATCCGGGAGGGCGGAAGCCTTCTTGGAATTGAACTTCTGGATCATATCATTATTGGTGATAACTGCTATGTATCACTCGCAGAGCAGAAGCTGCTTAAGGAAAAGTAGTATGGAAAGGAACTTTAGATTATGGCGCGAAATATTTACGGTCTTGATCTCGGGACTTATGAGATCAAGGTGTATGATAAAAAGCAGGACAGTACGTGGAAAGAGAAGAATGTAATTGCTATTGTGGACGGAAAAGAGATCTTGGCTGTCGGCGATGAAGCATATGCGATGTTCGAGAGAACACCGGGAAATATTGAAGTGGTGTTTCCGATGAAAGAAGGTGTAATCAGCAGATTTACGGATATGCAGTATCTTCTTCAGAATCTGCTGAAGAAAGAGCGCCGTTTTACAAGAGGATCAGAATATCTGATCGCAGTACCTACGGATGTCACAGAAGTTGAAAAACGGGCGTTTTTTGATCTGGTTGTTCATTCAACGGCGAAAGCAAAAGAAGTGAGTATTGTAGAACGCGGTGTTGCGCAGTGTATCGGAATGGGAATTGATGTCCGGAAGACAAAAGGGATGCTGATCGTTGATTTTGGTGCGGCTACAACCGAATTATCTGTAGTAGGTTCAGGTGGCATGGTACTTAATAAAATGCTTAAGATTGGTGGTATGACATTTGATGTGGCAGTTCAAAATATGGTCCGCCGGAATTATGATTTTCTGATCGGAAGACAGACAGCCGAGGCTCTCAGAAAACGTTTTGGAGTGCTTGGCGGAAACGGAAAAGCTTCCATGGTGGTTGCCGGACGTAATCTGGTTGTTGGTGTACCAAGATACCAGGAAATCCCAAGCAGTGCGGTACGGGCTGCGATGAAAGAATCTCTGGAAACCTGTACTTCGCAGATTGGTCAGTTGATTGAACGGACCCCACCGGAGGTAGCCCGTTCAATCAGAAAGAATGGAATCTGTCTGACGGGTGGTGTTTCCAGGCTACCGGGGCTTGACCGGTACATAGAAGCTGTGACTGGATATCCGGTGCATGTGGCTGCTAAGCCGGATCTGTGTGCAGTAGAAGGGCTGCGACGGATGATCAATTCAAAAGAACTTAAAAAACTTTCGTACTCAATGTTGGATGAAAATTATAGGTGGATAAGATAGATGAAAAGAAAGAATCAATTTTCAACATCAAATAAATACTGGTTGCTGATCCTTGCTATCATATGTATTGTATTGATGGGACTTTCCGGATTTGCAGAGTCCGGGAAAGGACCGCTTTCCTGGGCAGCAGGTTACACGATCGTGCCGATGCAGAAAGGAATCAACCGTGTCGGGATGTGGATCGGCGATGTTTCAGAGAATTTTGCAACACTTCAGGAAATAAAAAAAGAAAACAAAGAACTGAAATCCCGCCTGGAAGAGATGACGACTGAGAATAACCGATTGCAGCAGAATTCAGCAACGCTGGAAAGATATAAAGAACTATATAAGATGGATCAGAATACAGCGGATTATCCGAAAGTTGCTGCGAATGTAATCGCCAGCGAGAATAGCAACTGGTTTTCGAAATTTACGATTGATAAGGGAAGCAATGATGGGATCAGGGAAGATATGAATGTCCTATCTGGAACCGGACTGGTTGGGATCGTCACAGAAGTCGGACCGAACTGGGCAACAGTAAGTTCGATTATCGATGATAAAAATGTAAGTGCCATGATCCTGACAACCTTTGACAAATGTATTGTAAGCGGAGATCTGCAGACGGTGCAGGACGGACTTTTAAAATTTGAACAGCTTGCCAATAATGAAAATGAAGTGGCGGTCGGAGAACAGGTTGTAACATCGAATATCAGCAGCAAATATCTGCAGGGACTTCTGGTTGGATATATTTCAGAGGTAAATGTAGATTCCAATAACCTGACAAGATCCGGATATATCATTCCTGCTACGGATTTTAAGGAATTACAGGAAGTTCTTGTTATTACAACAACAAAGCAGGATCTGATCGATGGAAAAGGTGAAAGTGGAAGCGATAATGGAGGCGAATAGACATGAAAAAGATTAAAAGGATCCTGATCTGTGCTGTGTTGATCACTGTCTGTTTCCTTCTGGAGACAACGGTGTTTCAAAAGCTGGCGTTTGCCTCGATTATTCCGAATCTCCTGATTATCGTGACGTCCTCATTTGGATTTATGAGGGGACAAAAAGAAGGGATGATCATCGGCTTTTTCTGTGGACTTTTAAAAGATATACTAGGTGGAAATCTGCTTGGATTTTATGCGCTGATCTATATGCTGATCGGATATGGCAACGGATTTTTCCAGAGAGTATTTTATGACGAAGACATCAAACTCCCGTTGGCACTTATTGCCGGCAGCGAGTTTCTATATGGTATGGTGATTTATGTCCTTTTATTCATGTTAAAAAGTGATTTCCATTTTTTGCATTATCTGAGACATGTGATCATGCCGGAACTGGTTTACACGATTCTGGTTACACTTGTTCTGTATCAGATCATTCTGCATATTAACCGAAGACTTGAAGAAGAAGAAAAAAGGAGTGCTAGCAGATTTGTTTGATTTATTGGATCGTCTGAAAAGATGGTTTATCGACTTGGTAAAATCTAGAGTGTTTGTGCTGATGCTTGTGTTTATTGTGCTTTCTACAATTTTGATACAGCGTGTGTTTGTTTTACAGATCGTAAACGGACAGGCATATCTGGATGACTATAAGCTTCAGATCCAGAAAACAAAAGAGGTACAGGGAACCAGAGGTCGTATCCTGGACCGGAACGGAGTGGTTCTGGCAGATAACAAGCTCGCATATTCCGTCACGATTGAAGACAACGGTGACTATGATACGGTTAAAGAGAAAAATAAAATCATCAATGCAACAATTGAGAAAGTGATCAGTATTGTTGAATCGAATGGAGATTCTATTGTCAATGATTTCAAAATTATTCTCAATGATAATGGAGAATATGCTTATTCCATGACAAGCGAGGTGCAGCGTCTGCGGTTCCTTGCGGATGTGTTTGGAAAAGCAACCATTGATAAGCTCAGTAACAAGCAGAAGGCATACAGTGCGGCAGATCTGATGCATTATCTCTGTACAGATGAGACCTATGGTTATGGACTGGACGAACAGAAGCTGTCCAAAGAAGAAATCCTGAAGCTGGTAACAATCCGGTATTCTATGGGACTGAATCGCTATCAGAAGTATGTGGCTACAACGATTGCAAGTGATGTCAGTGAAAGTACAACAGCTGCTATTATGGAAAACCTGGATACTCTTCAGGGAGTTAATATTGAAGAGGATTCAATCCGTTATTACCCAGACAGCAAATATTTTGCGTCTATTCTTGGTTATACGGGTGTGATTTCACAAGATGAATATGATGCGTTGGATGAAAAGGAGCAGGACTCGTATTCTCTTACGGATGTGGTTGGAAAAGCAGGGCTGGAGCAGACACTGGATAAAACACTTCAGGGTGAAAAAGGTGAAATCAAACTTTATGTTAACAGTGTGGGAAAGGTCATTGAGTCCAAGCAGGGGAAAAAGGCAAAGGCAGGAAATGATGTCTATCTTTCTATTGATGCCAATCTGCAAAAGGCAGCTTATGATCTCCTGGAAGAAAAGCTTGCCGGAATCATCCTTTCCAATCTGACTACGTCTCTGACCTATGACCGTACACAGGCAGAAGAGGGAAGTGATGTGAAGATACCGATTGGTGATGTTTACAATGCATTTATTTCCAATGAGATTCTGAATGTGGGACATTTTGAAGCTGCGGATGCCGGGGAGACTGAGAAAAGTGTGTATGCGTCATTTTCCTCCAAAAAGGAGGCAGTGCTTGCAGATGTGATGGCACAGCTGAGTGATTCAGGTGCGCCGGCATATAAAGACTGTGATGAGGATATGCAGGCATATCTCAGTTATATTATCAGTACTGTACTTACCCAGAATGCAGCAATCATTCAGAAAGATTCGATTGATACCAATGATTCTACCTATATTGCGTGGGAAAATGATGAGAGCATCAGTCTCTATACTTATCTGAATTATGCGATCTCCAAGAACTGGATCGATACATCAAAACTGACTGATTATATGAACAGTGACAGTGAGTATTCGGATCAGAATGAAGTATATCAGGGGATTCTGGCGTATATCAGTGCAAATCTTCCTAAGGATTCCGGATTTGACAAACTGATCTACAAGTATATGATACGCAATGAAGAAATCACAGGAAGCCAGATTGGTATGATGCTTTATGAGCAGGGAATTCTGAATTATGATGCAGATGTTTATAATAAGCTTGCGGATGGTACAATGACCGCCTATGATTTCATGTATTCCAAGATTGAAGATCTGGAAATCACACCGGGACAGCTTGGACTGGAACCATCTACCGGATCGGTCGTAGTAACTGACACGAAGACCGGACAGCTTCTTGCCTGTGTATCCTACCCGGGATATGATAATAACCGGCTTGCAAATACCATGGATTCAGGCTATTATACAAAGCTTTTAAATGATCAGTCAGCACCGTTATATAATAATGCGACGCAGGAGAAGACGGCACCGGGATCTACTTACAAACCACTGGTTGCTGTTGCCGGACTGACAGAAGATGTCATTGATACCAGTACGTATATCAGTTGCGGCGGACTCTATGAAAAAATTTCACCGAGTCCACGATGCTGGATTTATCCGGGGTCGCATGGAAGTCTGAATGTGACGAGTGCGATCCAGCATTCCTGTAATATGTTCTTCTATGAAGTTGGATACCGTCTGGGACTTACAAACCAGATGCTCAGTAATGCAAAGAGCAGCGAGTCGGGATATTCTTCTGACCAGGGATGTGAGACGCTTCTGAAATATGCGACTATGTTTGGACTGAACCAGACAACAGGAATCGAAATTCCGGAATCGTCACCTCAGGTATCTGATCAGGACTCTGTACGTTCTGCAATCGGTCAGGGTACTAATAACTATACGACAACTCAGCTTGCAAGATATGTTACAGCAATTGCAAACAGAGGAACTGTTTATAATCTTTCCCTTCTGGATCATGTGGAAAATAAGGATGGTAAGGTAACAAAAACTTACGAACCGGATGTGCTGAACCAGATAGAGGGTGTTTCCGAAAATACATGGGATGCTGTTCAGTCGGGAATGCGGGCAGTTGTTACCAGCAACAGTACATATTCTTCGCTGGGAAATATTACAATGTCAGGTAAAACCGGTACGGCACAGCAGAGTACTACACATCCGGATCACGGTCTGTTTGTTGGCTATGCGCCAAGTGACGATTCGGAAGTCGCATTTGCGATCCGTATCAAAAATGGTTATGAATCTTTATATCCGTCAGAGATTGGAAGAGACCTGATGCGCTATTATTATGGAGAGACAAGCCGTGATGAGCTGATCACAGGGCATGCATCAGCAGCAGGTTCATCATCGACACATGGAGACTAGATTGAGGGGGATCACAGGTATGAAACAGAAAGTCATCATTAAAAGTAATAAATACGGTCTGATTGTTCATATGGATCCTGATGCAGAGTATACAGAGATTCTGAAGGAATTGAGAGAAAAATTTACCGAATCTGCCCGCTTTTTCAAAGATGCGACCATGGCGGTTACGTTTGAAGGGCGGATTCTTACAAAACCACAGGAAGAAGAGGTCATTGGTCTGATCACTGATGTCGCTCATATCCATATTGTCTGTATTTTTGATGCTAATGAAAATACAGAAAGATTATACAAAAAAGTAGTAGAAGACTCTCTTAACAGTTTAACCAGAAAAGAAGGTCAGTTCTACAAAGGTACGCTCAGACAAAGGCAGGTACTGGAGACAGAACAGAGTATTATTATACTTGGCGATGTAGAGTTTGGTGCAACCGTAGTATCCAAGGGCAATATTGTTGTGTTGGGTGCGGTAAGGGGAACGGTACATGCCGGGGCAACAGGAGATCGGAATGCGTTTATTACGGCGTTGTCGATGAGACCGCATGTAATGAAGATTGCAGATATTGTATCAACACATACATATCTTCAGGACGAAACCGTAAGACCAAGTATCGCCCGTCTTGACGGCAAGCGCATTTATATCGATCCACTGGAGAATTTAGAGTGGTAGGAGGATCTGAAAAATGGGTGAAATTATTGTAGTGACATCGGGAAAAGGCGGTGTCGGAAAAACAACAACGACAGCAAATATAGGTGCCGGACTTTCAAGGCTCGGGAAAAAGGTACTGGTGATCGATACGGATCTGGGTCTTCGGAATCTGGATGTTGTCATGGGACTTGAAAACCGGATCGTATATAATCTGGTCGACGTGATCGAAGGTGGCTGCCGTTTGAAGCAGGCGATGATCAGTGATAAGCGTCATGAAAATCTGTATCTGCTGCCATCGGCACAGACAAAGGATAAGTCAGCGATCACACCGGAGCAGATGATCAAGCTTACAAATGAGCTTCGAGATGAATTTGATTACGTTTTACTGGATTGTCCGGCAGGGATTGAGCAGGGATTCCAGAATGCGATTGCCGGAGCTGACCGTGCAATTGTAGTAACAACGCCAGAAGTATCCTCCATTCGTGATGCTGACCGCATCATTGGGCTGCTGGAGCAGAATCACATGAAAAAACTGAATCTTATTATTAACCGTATCAGGATGGATATGGTGAAAAGAGGAGAGATGATGTCAGTAGAAGATGTGACAGAGATTCTTCCTATCGATCTGATCGGAGCAATTCCGGATGATGAACAGGTCGTGATCGGAACGAACCAGGGAGAGGCGGTTGTAGATATGGATTCGCTGGCAGGAAAAGCATATACCAATATCTGCCGGCGTATAACCGGTGAAGAAGTGCCATTTCTCGATCTGGATAAACAGGAAAGTTTGTTTTACAAACTTTCCCATATGTTTAAAAGAAATTAGGAGGATGTATCATGCATGTATTTGAAAGAGGTATGCACCATTCATCTGTCCGCATTGCAAAAGAACGTTTGAAAAGCCTTCTTGTTTCGGACCGGGTGCAGTGTCAGCCAGATACTTATGAACTTTTGTGCGGAGAATTATACCACACAATCGGAAAATACATGAAGATAACCGAAGATAATTTTAAAGTGGAAATAACACGTTCACAGATTAGAATCAACTTGACAGGAGAAAAATCGTGAGATTACCAAAAAAGACAAAACCTTATCATTTAAAAGATGTGAAATTCGGTCTGGTCATTTCTGTTATTGCTATATCGATTATTGGAGTTATGGTAATCGGAAGTGCAAAGCAGGCAGTACAGGGAAGACAGATCATAGGACTTGTCGCCGGAGTGATCCTGATGATCATTCTTTCGATGATAGACTATGTATGGCTTCTGAACTTTTACTGGATTTTATACGGGATCAATATCATTGCACTGGTATGTGTAAAGCTGTTTGGAACCAATGTAAATGGTGCACAGCGGTGGATCGATATCGGAGTGACGAATTTTCAGCCATCAGAGCTCAGCAAAATACTGGTTGTCGTATTCTTTGCAAAATTTCTGATGAATCATGAGGATGATCTGAACAGTGCTGCAACCATCCTGAAAGCAGTAGGACTGATTGCACCAACACTGATCCTGATCGTTCTTCAGCCAGACCTTTCAACAACCTTATCCATAGCGCTTGTTTTTTGTGCTATGATGTATCTGGCGGGACTGAGTTATCGATTTATCGGAACCCTGATTGCGATTCTGGTTCCGGTTACGATTATTTTTATCAGTATTGTTGTACAGCCAAATCAGCCATTTCTGCACGATTATCAGCAAAAGCGTATTCTGGCATGGCTGGAACCGCAGAAATATGCAAGTGATGAAGCTTACCAGCAGAATAATGCAATTATGGCGATTGGTTCCGGACAGCTTACCGGTAAAGGACTGAATAATAATACAACCACATCCGTGAAGAACGGAAATTTTATTTCTGAGCCACAGACAGACTTTATTTTTGCAATTGTAGGTGAAGAATTAGGTTTTGTGGGTTGCTGTATCGTGATTGGTCTGTTATTATTGATTGTAGTACAATGCATATTGATAGGACTCAGGGCACAAGATCTGGCGGGGCGGATTATTTGCTGCGGTGTAGCCGCGCAGATAGGATTTCAGTCGTTTATCAATATCGGCGTGGCAACAGGGATCTTACCAAATACAGGAATTCCCCTTCCGTTTGTTAGTTACGGACTGACTTCGCTTATCAGCTTATATATGGGAATTGGCATTGTATTAAATATAGGGCTTCAGCCTAAAAAATATCAGTAAAAGGAGCTGAGAAAATGAATATCGGACTTATTGCGCATGACTCTAAGAAAACACTGATGCAGAATTTCTGTATTGCATATCGTGGGATTTTGAGCAAGCATGAGTTGTATGCGACCGGTACAACCGGCCGGCTGATCGAAGAAGTTACTAATCTTTCTATTCACAAATATCTTGCGGGACCGCTGGGCGGCAAACAACAGCTCGGTGCGCAGATTGCACAGAATGGAATTGATGCTCTGATCTTTCTTCGGGATCCACAGAATCCAAAGCCACATGAACCGGATGTAAATGATGTCATTCGTCTTTGTGACATGCACAACATCCCGATGGCTACCAATCTTGCAACGGCAGAAATCATTATACTTGCATTAGACAGAGGAGACTTGGATTGGCGTGAGATGTATAAGTAGAGCAAAAAGTGCCGCACTGGTATGTGTGGCATCGATAAGTCTGTTTACAGGTGGTTGCATCGGAGGAAAAGGAGCAACACCTGTGACAGCATATGAACTTAAAAATTATAATCAGGATTTATACCAGGGAAAGCTTTATGCAGAGGAGCTGTGTGTAGCACAAAATGATGTGGCGTTAGAAGGCTATACAGAAGATACTGAATTGCACAGTGCTGCATTATTTGATCTTACAGGAGAACGTGTATTATATTCTTACAAAGCGCATGAACGACTGTATCCTGCCAGTACAACCAAGATCATGACGGCACTTCTCGCTATTGAGAATGCAAATTTGGATGACCAGGTGACGATCAGTGGAAACGCAGATGCATCCAGTTTTTCGGCGGATGCACAGGTGTGCGGCCTTGTGAAAGGAGAAGTCTGGACACTCAGGGATCT
>OHYL01000778.1_pt1 | contig 12701 bp, 10 predicted proteins | sample 1580261 | NCBI WGS metagenome assembly OHYL01 (sample SAMEA3882548, study PRJEB24775) | human gut metagenome | biome: human-associated habitat; feature: intestine environment; material: feces | place: Netherlands | collected 2009/2010 | reverse complement strand
TCAGCCACTTGTGCCATATTCTAAAGGTATCTCGCTCAGGCTATTACAAGTGGTTACAACATCAAGAAACAACTTCTGAACAGGAAAATTTAGGCTTGATGGATATCATCAAGAAACTTCATAGCCAGCATAATGGTATTCTTGGTTATCGTCGTATGACGCTATTTGTCAATCGCAAGCTTGAAACAAACTACAACAAGAAGCGGATTCGACGCTTGATGCACATTCTAGGTCTACGTTCCATTATCAGAAGAGCCAAGGGCTATTGTACTAAAACTAGCTTTGTCAATGTAGAGGACAACATTCTCAATCGTAATTTTACAGCCACTGCTCCAAATCAGAAATGGTGTACAGATGTGACTTTCTTGAAGTACGGTTTCAGCTGTAAAGCCTATTTGAGTGCTATTAAGGATCTTTACGACGGCTCAATTGTCGCCTATGTAGTTGGTCAATTTAATGATAACGAATTGGTATTGGAAACACTTCGTAAAGCACAAAAAGCTAATCCTAATGCGACACCATTAATTCACAGCGACCGAGGTTCGCAGTATACTTCGAAAGATTATTACCGTTTAACTACCCAGTATCAGATGACCCGCTCCATGTCTCGTGTTGGTAAGTGTATTGACAATGCACCAATTGAGAGTTTCTTTGGGCACTTTAAGACGGAGTGCTATGATTTGAAGAAGTATAAGACTTTTGAGGAGCTAGTTTCAGATATTGATGCCTACATCTATTTTTACAATCATCAACGTTTTCAAGAGCGCAATAACGGCCTTGCCCCTCTTGAAATGAGGAACAAGGCCGTCGCCTAATATTTTATTATTTCATTGTCCACTTGACAGGGAGCTATTCAATATATGTTCAAGATTATTTTTTATGTTTATTTTTATTGACCTTTTTGAAAAAGATATTACCTAACAAAGCAACAACAAAACCTATAATAAAATATACCATAGATTAGCTCCACCAGCAGGTTGCTCCATAGGCAACAGTACCACCTGCACCACCTAGAACACCACCAGCTAGATAACCAGGAACTGAGCCTACAACTGGTAAAACTACATTACCTCCAAACGCTCCTCCGATAGCTCCTCCGATAGCTCCTTGAACAGTCGCTCCACCTGCGCCTCCCCAGCTACATCCACCACCTTCAACACTAGCAAGTGTTTCGAGGTCAAGGGTGTTAAGGTTTTCAATTGTTTGAGTTGCCATGGCAACTACCCCCTAAAATTTTTATCGTGTGATCTCTCAATCACATCTTTAGTATAGCATTCAAGTGTCTCTATCAGAGCTAGCGTCCCAAAAAGTGGCTATATGTCCCGAATGGTAATTCCTAATGTATATTATTTCTAAAATTCAGAAAAAAAAAAAAATCTCATTTTATACTCATAAAAAATTGAAAAACCGTTTTCTTTATGTTACAATTTTTCAATAAACAGTATTCGTCATAAAAGAGAGGACTAGACCTTGAAGATTTACCTATTAGAAGATAATTCTATTCAGATGGGTCGCTTGGAAGAGGCTGTGGCACATGAACTTAAATCCTTCGGAAAAGATCTATCTTGTGTCCAGTCTTTTGACAAACCTGACCAGTTGTTATCAGCTATCACTTCTAATACAAGCGATCAGATTTTCTTTCTTGATATTGAAATTAAAGGTGAAGATAAGAAGGGACTTGATATCGCTAAAATCATACGTCAAAATAACCCTTATGCTATCATTGCCTTTGTCACTACACATATAGAGTTCATGCCTCAAGCTTTTGGCGTTACAGCCTATAAATACATCAATAAAACCTTAGATGAAGCTAGCTTTAGAAAAGAAATAGGGGAAACCATTGCTCAAGTCTTCCCTATTAACGCAACTACCACGGATGAGTTTTTTCTCTACAAAACAGAGTCTCAATTAATAAACCTTCCTATGGATCAAATTCTATACCTATCCACATCAGATATCAAACACCATGTTCACCTCCAGACTATCCATACCCTCATGGATATCCGAGCAAATCTGGCAGACTTTAAAAAGATACACAAAAAGCTCTACCCATGCCATCGGTCCTATATCGTCAATACAGATATGATCATCTCTGTCAACAAGACCAATTATGAAGCTACCTTAATTAATGGTCAAGTTCTACCAGTATCCCGTATGAAGATAGGAAAGATTGCACAGATTGTTGAGGAAAGAGGCAGATGATGTTAACAACGTTATGGCTACTTTTTCTCACCCTTTTAAGTGCAGGCCTAGAAATTATTCTTTTCCTTTATTTAATGGGACAGAAGATTCGTCTGAGGTATTTTTTCCTACTCCTTATTTTTAATTTAGCCTTTAATTTTATTTATAACCACTCTTCTTGGTTTATCATTAAATTCTGGGGTGAGGATATCTACTATCTTCTGCTCTCCTTCCTTTTATCCACTAAGACTAAAAAACCATTAAAAATAAAGATTTTCAATGGTCTCTTCCCTGATATCCTCAACAACCTTAGTTTAAGACTGATTACTTTTTTTATCTTTCCTTTTTTTAATATTAGTATCACCGATTATAAAAGCTCTCTATTAATATCCATCCCTTCATCTATCGCACCTCTTTGTCTATCATTTCTCTTTATTAAATTATTCAAGGAGAGTTTTACCATACTTCAAAAGCAGAAATCAAATTCTCCGATTCAACATATTATTATAGTTGCTAACTTTTTTATGTTTGGGTACACCCTACTGTTACAGTCCCTCATGTATCTTGAAAACACTACTCACTCTTCAACTTTGGAGCTTCGAAAACTCTGTATTGTTATTTCACTTGTCCTCTTCTTCATTATGATTGTCTTTTTAGAAAGAAACATTCGTGAAATGATTCAAGGACAATTGGACTTCCAGAAAAATCTCCAGCTAGAGAATCTCTACACCTACAATAAACATATTGAATGTCTCTACAATTCTGTTCGTAGTTTTAGACACGCTTATAGTAATCTCTTAGTCACATTACGATTGGGGATAGATAAAGACGATATGGATATTGTCAAAGAAGTCTATGATAGTGTGCTTCAAGAATCCGATAAACGATTAAATACAAGAAACTTTGACTTAGCTAGACTCGTTAATATTCAGGATAATACTTTGAAAAGCCTTCTGTCCGCAAAAGTTTTACAAGCAGAAGAAGAAGGTATTGAAGCTCAGATTAGCATCCCAGAACCCATCCACTTGATTGGGATGGAGACTCTGGACTTCATTATCGTCACTTCTATTTTTTTAGATAACGCTATTGAAGGTGCCATTCAAACTCAAAACCCTAAAATTACTATTAGCTTTTGGGAAGATCATTGTTCACAGCTATTATCTATTAGCAATACCATAAGTGAAGAAAAAACAGAAACCAAAACCATATTTGAAAGAGGTGTCTCCAACAAGGGACGAGAGCGAGGCATTGGCCTTGCTAATGTCACAGAAATCTTAGATAACTATATCAATGTAAACTTAGAAACACAGAGTAACAATTTCTCATTCACACAACAATTAACAATAACTAAAAAGGCCTAACAGCCTTTTTTCTATACCTAAGCTTGAGGAATGTTATAGTCTTTTGTTGGAAGCGTTCTTTGCCCTCCGAATCCTTTTAGGAAACCATTTATATAATCCATCCACCCACTTCCACCTACGACTTGTTCAAGAGCGTGGTTATCAAGTGTTTCAAAGTTATTAATCGTATTGTTAGCCATCAGTAATTCTCCTCCTATTGGTCTTGCAAGTTTAGTAACTTGTCTTTAAAGTAATTGAAGTAGGTCTTTTGGTCAATAACGCTTGTCACACGACCTTCTAGACCGTAACGTAGATTTTGGGCTTCTTTTTCTGAAATACTTGCCCTAGCAGTTACTCTAAACACATTCCCCCTTTCTGTTTCCGTGGCAGAATTATCAATACTCTCAAGTTTTCCAATAATTGTGGTACCGTGATTACCAACCTTATCCAAGGTCAGTCGAACTGACTGGCCTTTTTGCAGTTTTGGCACATAATCCGAATTCACATAATAAGTAATGGCAACTTCCTGGGTTTGAGTCATATCGGGATAAAGCTGGGCCAACTCAGTTCCTGTCGCAGCCATGGTTGCTTTTTTATCAGCTTGACTCAAGTGTAAGATTCCATCTTCTGGTGACTGGATGAGGGTATTAGTCAGAAGGACATCTGCCTGATTGATTTTACTCTCGGTATCGTTAATTTGTGTTTCCACTGAGCTCAATTGCTGTCCTGCATTTTGCAAGAATTGATTTTTTAGAGCTTCTTTTTTAGTGCTATCACTATTGTCATAAGTTACAACTGTGCCTGTCCCAGCCTTTTGGATTTCTAGATTACCTATGGAAGCATTCAAGCTCGAAATATTGGTATTAACTTGAGATAGGTATTGGTCTGTTACACTGGCATCCGGTGTCGTAGCATACTGACTGTTATAGGCATTTAAGGTTGCCTGATGAGGATTGCCTTCAGGTAAAGTCGTTTCATGATTGGTAATAGCTTGAGAGAGCGCCTCATACTCTGAGACCTGAGTCTGCAATTGACTAATCTGGTTATCAATAGCAGAACCGGTATTACTCGCAATTGCTGCTTGGTTATTAACCTCTGTATTTGTTTTAGCCACACCCAAGTCAATATCCTGTGCCTGACTTAGGTAGGTGTTAAAAGTACTCTGATAACCAAACTCGTCTTCCTGTTCTTGGAAAAGATTGGTTCCCTGCGTTAGGCTAGATTGCAAGGTCTTCAAACCTGATTCCTGTCTTTTTAAAAGTTCTAGTTGCTTTTGAAGCCCCTCTTTTTGCGATGCCTCCATGGTCTCTGAATACTGAACTAAGGTGTCCCCTTTTTTAACAACCTTATTAGCAACCAGTTGATTATCTATGATGGTATTGTCACTGGTTGATTGGATTACTGCGATAACCTTGGTTGGCTCTATACTTCCTCTAGACGTGACTGTAACTTCCTTCTTAGCAAAAAAAGCGAAAAGAAAAAGGAAAATAACTAACAAAATCAAGGGAGTAATCAAAACAGTAGACATATTGTGGTAGCGACGATGGTAAAACTCTGTGCTTTTAAACAACTGTGGATTCATCGTGTTTCCTTTTCCTCACTTTCTAAATAATTGATAATAGAAACCTGGATAAGACATTAGGTCTTGATGAGAACCTGTCTCCACTACGCGTCCGTGATCAATGACTACGATACGGTCGGTCCGCTCAGCGATACTAAGCCTGTGTGCTACAAAGATGATCGTTTTATCTTTTAGTGCTAGGAGGTTATCAATAACCTGCTTTTCTGTCAAAACATCCAATCCGCTAGTTGCTTCATCTAAGATTAGTACAGGAGATTTCGTTAGTAGTGCACGCGCCAAAGCGATACGTTGCTTTTGCCCTCCAGACAGACCTGCTCCATCAGACAGCTCTGTCTGAAACCCCATAGGCATGTTTTCAATATCTTGACGAATTTCTGCTATTTCACAAGCTTTCAAAATATCAGCTTGCGTAATACCCCGTGCTGCACCTAAAGTAAGATTTTCTAAAACACTACCACTAAATATATAGGATTGCTGAGGGAGATAGTTAATATGTTGACGAAGAGTTTTCTTGTCTATGCGACTAATATTTTGACCATTAAAATCTATGTGCCCCTTATATGGTTGATAAAAATTGACCAACATTTTAGCTAGAGTAGTCTTACCAGATCCACTGACACCAACAAAACTGATTTTTTCTCCTTGTCTAATCGTCAAACAGACATCAGTCAAAGTATCACGACCAAAACCATATTTATAAGATAAATCCGTAACAGTGATATCTCCATCCGCAATGCCTTCTTGATAGGTATCATCACTTTGTCCAAACTCTGATTCAATCAGATAGACCTCATTGAGCCTAGTATTAGCTACCTTAGCAGACTGTAACTTGGTTTGCAGGTTAATGATATTTTCCAAAGGATTCGTGAAGTAAGAAAGCAACATATTAAAAGTAATCAATTGTCCTATCGAAATGGTATTTCCCATCACCAACTGAGCACCTGTCCAGAGGATAAGTACATTTAAAATAAGTTGAGCACCTTGTTTCAATGATGTTTGTAGTATAGATAACTTAGAAAGGCGAAAAGAATTGTCTAGATAGTCAATAAACTCACCATCAATCTTTTGATAGCATACTTTTTCGCTGGTTAGTGACTTTATGGTTTCAATCCCATTAATGTCCTCAATGATGGCTGAATTAACCATAGCATTACTCTGCATGACGTCATGATTCATTCGCTCAAAAGGTTTCATAAAGGCAAAGACGATAAGGGTATAAATTGGAACCGAACAAAGAACTAGCTTGAAGAGATTGCTATTTTGTATCAATAACACGCCTCCTACGATAATCACAATAGAGAAATCAAGGAAAAGTGATAATATCGTCGAAGCCAGAGCATCGATAATAGAGTTAGCATCACTAAAACGTGAGATAACCTCCCCTGTACGTCTTGTGGCAAAAAAAGACATTGGGAGTTCAAAGATATGTCGTATGTAGGACAAGATAACGTCAATGGTCAATCGCTGACTCAGTATGGTTAAGAGATAATCTCTTGCAAAAGTCATCATTTGTTGTAAAACATAGGTCACAACTAATCCAATTGAGATAATTCCTAAGGTAGACTTCATTTGATTAGGACATATTCGTCTAGAATACCTTGTAAATAATAGGAACCTAAAATATTTATTAAAGTAACCAAGAGACTGGCAAAGACAATATTAGCTATCAAGGACCTTTGTTTAAAGATCAAAGGGAGAAAGTCCCAGAGTCCATTTTTCTTATCCTTATGTGGTTTATAACTGGGTTCCGGTCCCATAAAAAGAGTAACACCTGTCCACTCTTTCTCAAAACGCTCTTTAGTCATTTTAGTTACTTTTACACTTGGATCAGGGTCTCCAATTATCAGATAATCCTTGGTGCTTTTATAAATAACATAATAATGTTGAAGCTTCCCATCTTTATTAACATGAGCAATAAAAGGATAAGGAACATCTTCCATCTCAAAGAGCGACATTTCAGCCTTTATAGCTCTCGTTTCAAAGCCAATTTTTTTAGCAGCCTCTACAAGACCTAAGGCAGTTGTCCCTTCTTTATTGGTCTTCGCCAACTCACGCAGATGTGCTAATGAATAATCTGAACCATAGTACTTGGCCACTGATGCCAAGGCAGCAACTCCACAATCCCTCATATCTATTTGAGGGACAAAAGTCCTACGAAAACGAAACATACCAAACCCTTTCATCACAAATTATCATATGATTAGTATGTCATATTTTCAGGATAAAAAGAGCCAGCGTCCCAAAAAGTTGCCATACGTCCCAAACGGTAAGAAAAATCTTAAAGTCATCTCCACTATTACCATTTAAGCCGTATTTGGGGTCATTTAGGACAAGTTCATTGAAATCGATTTCAAAGTTATACAATAGTTATTAGAAGGAAACATTCTAAAATAGTCCTACAAGCATACGTATTTGATCTAACCATTATTACTGTGCCAGCCCTGGTATTTCCAAAGGAAACCATGACTGCTGATAGCCTCGGAGCCTATCTCTATCGTATGATGTCATAATTTGATTATTTTTATTCCGAAAAGGGATAACATTATGAAAAACGTCAATCCATATCTCAAAAAATCCTATCAAAAAAGGCTAAATCAGCCTCTTGAGATTCGATTACTCAATTATCGGTTTAATTTTCCTTAGCTTTGTAAGTGTATTTGTTATCACTGTCAATGCTATTTTTAGCGTCACTAGAGGGGTTCCCTTCCTTAATGCCCACCTTATTTCCACCTTGAGTAATTGTGCCTTCTATCTTTTGATTTACTCAACCTTGAGGTGGCACCATCTCAAAAAGCTCTATAATCTCTACAGTGGTTTTTCCCACTACAGAAATTATAGAGCCGAAGTTAAGTAGTTCTGTGGTAAACTGAGTCATAGGAATAAATCTCTTTCTAGTAATGTTTTGCAACTCTACTATAACGGATTTATTCCTTTTTGTGTTTACACAACTTATTTTACACTACCTCAACGTTTGCAAGTACCTCGAGATCGAGTGTTTCAAATGTATTATTTGTTTGCCTTGTCATTCTAACAACCTCCTAAATTATTTTTAGCTTTTTCTCTCAAGCTATGATTTTATTATAGGGTGGTAGCCAACAAAAAAGTAGTGACATAAATGTCACTACTCGATTTTGATTTTTAAGAAATCTTTTCGAATATAGAAGCTATGGTCTAGATTAGCTTACTCTCCTTCCATGGCGCCTGCTTGTAGGCTGTACATCTTGTGATAGGTGCCGCCGAGGGCTAGGAGCTCTTCGTGGCTACCATGTTCAATGATGCGGCCCTTGTCTAAGACATAGATGCAGTTAGCATCTTGGATTGTTGATAGGCGGTGGGCAATGGCAATGGTTGTACGGCCTTGACGCATTTTTGCAAGAGAGTTTTGAACAATAGCCTCTGTCTCCGAATCAATATTGGCTGTCGCTTCATCCAAAATCAAGATTTTAGGCTGGCTAGCAACGGTTCTAGCAAAGGCTAGAAGCTGGCGTTGACCGGTTGAGAAACTTGAACCACGTTCGGAAACTGGGGAATCATAGCCTTCAGGAAGTTTATCAATAAAGTGATTGGCATCGACAAACTCAGCAGCAGCTTTAATCTCTTCATCAGTTAAATCTTGATACATGGCAATATTGGATTTGATTGTGCCATGATAGAGGAAGGGGTCCTGAAGGACAAGACCAATATTCTTGCGCAGCTCTGCCTGACTATAATCACGAATATCCACACCGTCTATGAGAACTCGTCCTGATTGGAATTCATAGAATCGCATGAGCACGTTGATAATAGAGGATTTTCCAGAGCCTGTAGATCCCACAAAGGCGATGGTTTCACCTTTATTGACAGAGAAGGAAATATTATCCAAAATCTGGTGCTTGCCATCATAGGAGAAGGAGACATTCTCAAAGCGAATATTCCCCTCAGTAACCTTGGCAGCTGTGTCTCTCTGTTCAGGCTCATAGGTACGCTCGTCAATCAAGGCAAAGACCCGACCTGCTGAGACCATAGAGGTTTGTAGAGTCGAGAAGTTTTGTGTCACTTCAATCAAGGGATCAAAGAGGCGATTAATATACTGGATAAAGGCATACATGGTACCTGCTGTGATACCCAGATAGATACCTCGGTAGCCAAAATAGGCCATGAGAACAGCATAAGCCAGGAGCTTCAGTAGACTCATGGCTGGGCGTAGAAAGAGAGAATCCAGTGATATAGAACGGCTGGCATAAATCAGGTGTTCCTCATTAATGGCATCAAACTCTTTTTTAAGACGCTTCTCCTGGTTAAAGGCCTGAATGATGTGAATCCCTTCGATACTCTCTGACAGTTTGGCATTTATATCTGAAAGCAAGGCTCTGGTCTTTTCAATGATGGCCACTGATTTTTTGCGATAAAGGTTAACCAAAAGGACAATCAGAGGAAGAAAGAGGACAATAAGCCCGGTCAGACGAATGTCCAAGATCATCATGGTGTAAAGGGTGGTAACAAAGATAAAGATAGCCGAAATAAAACTAGACAGAGTTCCTGAGAACATCTCGCTAATGGTCTCAGTATCATTGGTCAAGCGGGAAACGATGGAACCTGCTGGGGTCTTGTCAAAGTAAGACATACCCAGTTTTTCCATATTGGCAAAGGCATCTCGACGAATATCTCTGACAATGCTATAGGACACACGCGCAAAGAAGAGATTTCCCAGATACTGGACTAGTGTCTGCAAGAGGTAGAGACCATAGTAGCCAATCAGAATCATACTTGCCGCCTGATTCATATCATGAAGATAGTGATCAATAAAATAAGAGGCCACCAAGGGAATGATACTCTTGATAACCGTTGTGGACAAGAGGAAGGTCAAAGCTAGAAAGGTCAAGAACTTGTAAGGCTTGAGATAGGTCAAGAGACGCTTAAACACAGACCATTGGTTTTGATTAGGCATGAGCTTCTCCTCCTTCCATTTCTAACTGTTGAGACTCATAGGTCTTGGCATACCAACCACCTTGAGCTAGTAAGTCGTCATGACGCCCACGTTCAATGATACGACCATCTTGCATGACCAGGATGAGGTCAGCGTGCACCACCGCACTGAGACGGTGGGCGGTAATAATAGTTGTTTTGTCCTTGCGAGTATGCTTAAGATTATCAATAATGGCATGTTCTGTCTTAGCATCAACCGCAGATAAGGAGTCATCCAAAATCAAAATTTCTGGATTCAAAATCATGGCCCGGCTCATAGCCAGACGTTGTTTTTGACCACCTGATAGGCTGACACCCTTTTCACCAATGATTGTTTCAAAGCCTTCAGGCATATCCTTGATATCATCATAAACTTGAGCTAACTTAGTCGCTTCTTCCACCTTATCAATGGAGAAATCTGGATTACCAAAGCGGATATTGTCTAAAATAGAACTGGCAAAGAGAAACTGGTCTTGAGGAACATAACCAATCAAGCTACGCAAGTCTGATAGGCGATAGTCTCGGATGTCATGTCCATTCAAATAGATGGCTCCTTTATTGACATCGTGCTCCCGCAAGAGCAACTTGACAAGAGCCGTCTTTCCTGAGCCAGTCGGTCCAACCAAACCAAGGGTTTGCCCCTTGTCCAAGGTGAAATGAATATCTCGCAAAGTATCCTCATCCTCAAAAGCAAAGCGGTCAATCGCAAAGTCTAAACGACCATTTTCAATGCTTGGAAGAGGATAAGCGGGATCTTGAACATCTGATTCCTGCTCTAAAAGAGTCTCGATACGTTGGTAGGACACATTTCCCCTCTGCGTGATATTAAAGAGGAAGCCAATGGCCATTAGGGGCCAAACCAGCATGTCCAAATAGGTAATAAAGGTTACCAAATTTCCGACCGTTATCTGACCGGCCTGAATCATAAAGGCCCCGACAAGGAGGGTCAAAACATAAGATGAGCCAACAAAGAGCAAGACCAAAGGATCAAAAAGGCTGTCATACTTCATGGTATGCATATTCTTTTCAAAAGTCATCTTATTGGTCTCTTGGAAGGACTGGAGCTCAGCCTCCTGATAGCCAAAAGACTTGGTTACCTTGATACCTGACACCGATTCTTGTACCTTATTATTAAGTTCAGAAAAAGCTGCCTGGGATTCTCCAAAAGCTTTGTGGGTCTTACGTCCCAAACGACTAGTCGCAAAAGCCATGAAAGGTAGAGGTAAGACTGCCATCAGGGTCATCTGCCAGGAAATGCTGAAGAACATGGTGATTAAAGTCACCAAGGCTGTGATAGACGCATCCACGGCTGACATGACACCCCCACCAGCCAAACGGGTTAGAGAGTTGATATCATTGGTGGCATGGGCCATGAGATCACCAGTTCGGTACTTTTGGTAAAAAGAAGGCGACATCTTGGTAAAATGCTCAAAAAGCCGCGAACGCATAATCTGTCCCAAGCGATAAGACGTTGCCAAGATATACATCCGCCAAACATAGCGCAAATAGTACATTCCTAAAGCCGCCAAAAGCAAATAAACGAGATTCAAAAGCAAGATCTGATTGGTCAATTTTCCCGATGTGATAGCATCAATGACCCGACCCATAACCATAGGAGGAATCAGATTGAGAACCGAAACCAAACTCAGTGCCAGTATCCCGACAATATAACGGCGTTTTTCTAACTTGAAAAACCACCAAAGTTTTGCAATGATTGATTCTTTAAAAAACAAGTTATTCCCCCTATCCCTACAAAAGGATGATTATAAGTCTAATGAAAGTTATTTCCAATAGCGATAAATTGTACCATCTTCTAACTGAAAGTGACCAATATAAGTCAATTTTCCAAAATCAGTAGACTCTGGCAATTGATAAGCAAAGGAGTCAAAATTATAGACCTTGTGCCCATCATCAATAGAATCAGTTATCCTTATCGTGGATAACTGATTCGTCCTTCTTAGGGTTCCAAATACGTCTGATTTCATCAGATGTCTTATACTCTCTGACAAAATTGTACAATTCGAAGTTAGTTGTCTCACTGAGATAGCGACCATCAGTGTTGTAGTTAGCTAATTGAGACTCTCTTTTAACCTCAGAATAGCTCCAAACCTGACCTCTTTCTCGCATAATATCGGCATCACGGCCACTTTTGATAAGTATCTGCTTTAACCGCTGTCATTGTTGCTCCTAGTGTCAATACAGTGACTACTGTCACATTAAGTGTTTCATTGTTTCACTAAAAGTGTTTATTCATTTTTCCCTCTTTTGGATGTGTTGTATTTGTATGAGAGAAAATAAATGAAACCTGGGACGCAAAGTGTCCTAGGTTTTTTACTCATTAAAATACGTTTGAATCAGTTTCACAAGGAGGCGGTAGGCACCTAGTGCCACCAAACCACCCAAAGTGTTGGTCCATAAATCATCTAGCTCAAAGACACGATTAGCATCAATGAGAAGATCAAGAATCACCTGCCCGATTTCAATCGTCAAAGACATGGCAAGCGTCGCTACAAGGACCTTTTTCCAAGACCTAAATCTTGGGTACAAGGCTAAGAGCCCTAAAATCAGCGGACTCAGCAAGAAAATGTTGGTCACATTTTGCCCAAGGACAAAGACAATCTCCTTAAGACTATCCAGCTGATTAAAATTAGTCA
>OHYL01000748.1_pt1 | contig 13146 bp, 7 predicted proteins | sample 1580261 | NCBI WGS metagenome assembly OHYL01 (sample SAMEA3882548, study PRJEB24775) | human gut metagenome | biome: human-associated habitat; feature: intestine environment; material: feces | place: Netherlands | collected 2009/2010 | reverse complement strand
ACCGACGGCAACACCAACAGCAACACCAACAGCAACACCAACAGCGACACCGACGGCAACACCAACAGCAACACCAACAGCGATACCAACAGCGACACCAATGGCAACAGCAGAGCCAACAGTGACACCAACAGTAACTTCAACACCTTTACCTGTACAATCTGCAACAGAACAAAACACATTAAAAGTTGAAAACGGAAAACTAACAGGTACATTAACGGTAAAACTTAACAGTAATCTTACAGAAGAAAAGAAAGTAAGTGTTATGGCTGCCGTATATGATTCAAACGGCAAATTGATAGGAATACAACCTAAAGAAATTTCTTTAAAGCCCGGTAATGAAAATCAAGTTGAATTTAAAGAAATATCTGCCGATTCAGCTGATGAATATACAATCAAGATTTTAACATGGAACGGAAATATATCATCATTGGCACCTATTTCAAATACTCTTGATTTAAGTATAAAATAGTATAAAGATTGGAGAAAAAAATGAGCGTAAAAAATAAATTTACAAGTATATTGTTGTCTTTATGTATGCTTGCGAGTTTTGTACCTGTAAATTTCACTGCATTTGCAAGCGATGAACCGAAACTTATAAACGGTGCTTATCAGATTGAAAGTGCGGAAGATTTGGTTTGGTTTGCCGAAAAAGTAAACGGTGGTGACAGAACAGCAAATGCAGTATTAAACAGTGATATTGACTTGGAAAACCAAAATTGGACACCAATTGGTAACGGATATAATTATATCAATAATAACGGTTACGGTATAGATGACGACACCGCATATAACGGTATATTTGACGGAAAAGGTCACAGCATTTCCAGACTTTTCATAGAAACCAAAAAGTACAATAAGCAAGGCGACAATCATTACGAAACTTATTGTCAAGGTCTTTTCGGAATTATAGGAAAAGAAGGAACTGTCAGAAATGTTACGGTAAACGGACAAATAAACGCACAGGCTGAGGGTAATGAATACATTAATGCGGCAAAATATATCGGCGGAATCGCCGGTATAAATGCCGGATTGATTATAAATTGTACAAACAACGTCGATATAACAGGTCTTGCTTATGTGGGCGGTATAACAGGTCAGCTTGGAGCTCAATTTAAGGGAAGTAACAGACTAAGCGGAAATCTTATAAACGTTACAAATAACGGAACGGTTACAGCTACTTCCAAGAGCTTTGCAGAGGCAGGAGGAATTGTTGGTCAGCTTGCATACGGCGACATTACATATGCCGCAAACCACGGAAATGTATCTGCACCTTTTAAAGATGACGATATGTACAGTTATTTAAGAGGAGTTGCGGTAGGTGGAATTGTCGGCAAGGATATAAGTGTAAGCGAATGCGGAAAGATTGACAGAGCATATAATGATGGTCAAATAGGTACTGAAGACGGTAATTATTTCGGCGGTATTATCGGTTGCAACTATGCGTGTGACATAACTAACGTATATAATACCGGTAAGGTAATCGGTTACAATTATAGTGGCGGATTAGTAGGCTACAAGCTTGGCGGTACGATAGAAAATGCGTACAACAGCGGTGAGGTGAATACTCATACGGAATATCAACTAATCGGTTCAATGAAAAATACGACAGTAAATAACTTGTATAACATAGGTGACAGCACTAAACTTGTGGCACTTGAAAACGGCGGTGATATAAGTACGGTATATGCCGTTGACACTGTTTTGGCAAGTGATTTGTCAGACGCATTTACAGACAGTGATAATCTTCCTGTTATTGATTGGAGCAATGCGCCGACAGGGGAAGACGAAACATTTGATATTGAAAGCATTAATATCGAAAACGGTAAGATAACTGTATTGTTAAACAAAAAACTTGTAGGAACAAATCTTACGTTAAATGATTTTGAAATAAAATCATTTGTTGACGATAAAGCGGTTGAACTTAAAAATGTTCAGTTATCTCAATACATATCAGACGAAAAAACAGCCATAGACATCACATTTGACAAAGTAAATGCCGAAAAGACACTTAAAATTTCGGTAAACGGAATTGAAAAGCAGATTGTAACGGATACGTCAAATTATTGGATAGACTATCGCGCAGAAGAATTTGACGGCGGTAACGGTGATAAAGATAATCCGTATATCATTGCAAATGCAGAAGAACTCGCTTTGCTTTCGTATGAAGTAGAAAAGGGCAATGATATGTCAGACAAGTATTTTGTCTTGAAAAATGATATAGATCTATCAGGCAAGGAGTGGACGCCGATAGGTGTATCCGATAAATACATATCAAATAAATATCAAGGCAATGCTTTTAACGGTAATTTTAACGGTCAAGATTACAGTATAAGGGGAATAAATATATCTTCGGGCAGCTATCTTTCGGCACTTTTCGGAGTTACGGAAGAAAATGCGGTAATAAAAAATCTTTATGTATACGGAAATATAGAAAACACGAATAATACATATGGAATTGCGGCAGGTATATGTGCCGTGAACTACGGTTTAATATCTCATTGTATCAACTATGCCGAAATAAAAGGCGAAAACAGAGTCGGCGGTATAGTAGGTTATAACGGTGCGGTTAACAAAACGGTAACAAGCTGTGTTATAACTCAGTGTGAGAATAAGGGAACTATTACAGGTAAGGACGAAGTTGGCGGTATTGCCGCTTACAGTTCGGGAACTGTAAAAGAATGTACTAATAAAGCCACTGTAACTGCAACCGACGGATATGCAGGCGGTATTGTCGGTTACAATTACGAGGGCAGTATACTTCTTGACAGTTGTTATAACAGCGGTGAAGTAAGTGCGTCAGCATATTCGGGTGGTATTTCTGGTAAATCATACAACTGTGATATTTCAAATTCATATAACAGTGGTAAAATTTCATCGCAAAACAATACCAACGGCGGAATACTGGGATATACAGTGAGCGGATATTCGGTTAAAAACTGCTATTTCCTTAAAGATACCGCACCTATGCCGTATGCGGAAAATTCGGGTACGGGACTTGAAGTGAAAACAGAAAATCAGCTTGCAGATATGACTGAAATTTTAGGCAGTGCGTTTGTGAAATCGGATAAATTCCCTGTTTTGGCATGGGAGGTAAACGGTTCCGATGATATAGACACATCAACAAAACCTACACCGTCAGTAACACCTGCTTCAACACCTAAAATTGAAGAGAAAATACCGTCATATTCATCACAAGGAAAATGGTCAGACAGTGTGGCTGAAATATTTGACAGCGGAAACGGAAGTAAAGAAAATCCGTATGTTATAAAAACAGCGTCCGAACTTGCATTACTTGCGAAAAATGTAAATAAAGGTGAATCATATAGAGACGCATACTTTAAATTAAATAATAATATTGATTTAACAGAAAAGTATTGGATTTCAATAGGCAATGCGGAAGATAAAGCATTTTCGGGTCATTTTAACGGTAACGGATATGAAGTAAAACTAAATACCGAAAATCAAAAAGTAAGCGGATTATTCGGATATACCGCAAATGCAGAAATTACATTGCTTGGAGTAGACGGACTTGTAAGCGGTGAAGATATAGGAGGCGGTATTGTCGGTATAGCAAGGGACACTAAAATAGAAAATTGCTATTCAAATACTGCTGTTTTGGCAGATGAATATGTCGGCGGACTGGTAGGACAGCTTTTAAGCGGCAGTAAAGTGACAAATTGTTACGCAACGGGGACAGTAAAAGCAAAAAAAGCAGGTACATTATTCGGAGCATTTACAAACGGTGTATCGGCAGAAAATTTATATTACAGAATTATCGGCGATAAAATGCCGTATGGCGAAAATGCATCAACAAACACGAATATTGCCACAGGCAGAACAGACGAATATATGCAAAGCGACGCATTTGTGTATGATTTGTGGTGTGTTAAAGAACAAGAAGTTGACGGCAAAACAGTAGAAGTAGCACCGATATTTTATGTTGGAAGTAAATATCCGGTACTTAATAACGAATACAAGGAAAGCAAAATTATTTCGATAAATCTTGTATCATCGGGCGAAAGTCTTGAAACAGATACTTCCCATACATTTACAGCAAAGATATACGGTAAGAATTTAAATAAAAATATAACTGCAAAATGGAGCAGTGACAACAGTGCCGTTACAGTTGAACAAAGCGGCGATATTACAATTACAAATGGCGTAGGGACACTAAATGCAAGTATTATTATAGATTCCGCTAAGCTTGGCAATGCAAAGGATATAACTGTTAAATGTGAAATTGGCGGAATATCAAGTGCTGTTTCCGTAAAAGTTTCAGAACCTAAATGGAGCGGTAAAGGTACGGAAGAAGAACCGTATATTATAAAATCGTTGGAAGATATGAACATTCTTTCGGAAAGCGTTGCAGACGGAAATTCATATAAAGGTGTATACTTTAAACTTTCAAGCGATATTGATTTAAGCGATAGCAAAGAATTTAGTTCAATCGGTTATTGGGATGGATTAAAGTCAAACGATAACGGAGAATGGTGGGAGTCCGAGAAGAATCGTGCGTTTGAAGGTGTGTTTGACGGAAACGGTTTTTCTGTAAAGAACGCGATTCTGTATGCCGAAAACAATTATTTCGGATTGTTCTCATACATAGGAAAGAATGGTGTTGTTAAAAATCTTAATATAGATTCTACTAATAGATTGACCGCTCATAATAACGTAAGAAAAATTGCCGCTTTAGCCGGAATAAATCTTGGTACAATAGAAAATTGTACTAACAGTGCTGATTTCGGATTTACCGCCTCAAACGTAACATATCTTGCAGGAATAGTCGGCGAAAATTACGGAATTGTAACAGGTTGTGTGAATAACAGCAATATGACATCTGCCGGTAACAGTAAGTCGGGAATAGTCGGCGAAAATTACGGTACTATAAGAAAATCTGAAAATAACGGTGACTTATCGAACAGCGGTAACGTCGGCGGTATTACGATAGAAAACAGAAACGGCAAAGGTCAGGCACTATTGTTTATTGACGATTATGCAGACTTATCCGTAAACGGAGAAATTTCCGAATGTGTCAATAACGGTGCAATAAGCGGTAAATATGACGTCGGAGGAATTGTAGCTGAAAATTATAGCTGCGGTAAAATAGAAAATTGTGCTAATACGGCAGAAGTGTCGGGAAGTATGACGGGCGGTATCGCAGGTCGTGCGTCAGGGTGTTATAAAAAAAGCGGTATCAAAAATTGTCAAAACAGCGGTAATATCACAGCACAAGGTTCATACGGCGGTGGTATAGTCGGTGAACTTATAAACGGCTTGGTATATTTCTGCGAAAATACAGGTGATGTAAACGGTGAAAACTATGCCGGCGGTATTGTCGGACGTAATTACAGTTCGACAGTTTTAGGGGAATCGGCTGTTGATTTCTCAAATAACTACGGAACTGTAACAGCTAAAACGTCAGCAGGCATCTGCGGTTATTATCAGGACGAAAGCGGTAAGTGTTATACAAGATATAATTACAATGGCGGAAAGAGCGAATACGGTGTTTTTGGTGATGTTAATTCAAATTATGATATAAACAGCGTTGTTTGCGAAAATTATTGGTTGAGTGACGATAAAAATAATGCAAACGACAGCTGTAAAGGTGATATTGACGGTATCAATGCAATCACAAAAGCAGAATTAGACAAATATTCTGCCGAAACAGTTAATTTGCAAGTAGATAACAGCGATATAATTGTAAACGGTACTGCAAATGTTTCGTCAAATTCAGAAGTAAAGAGCAGTGACGAAAACATTGTTTCAATAGAAAACGGCGTTGCAGTCGGACATGGAATAGGTCAGGCATATTTGTATGCAAAATCAAGTCCTTATACATATGTGGCTGTATTGATGAATGTAGAAGAAAATCCTGATAATGTTGAAAAGATAAATGTAAGTTTCAGACTTATCGGCGAAGAAAATCTCGGAAGTGACTTTGTCTTGACAAAAGATACGAAGAATACATATCAAACATGGATTCCTGAAAAAGAGTATGAAGTAAAATTAGGAAGTACAGTGGGAGATGTATTCAAACAAGCACTTGACGATAACGGCTTAAAATATCGTGGTTGGGAAAACGGATATATCAGTACAATTCAATCACCGGAAGGATATTGGCTCGGTGAATTTACAAACGGTAAATATTCCGGTTGGATGTATACTGTAAACGGCAGTCACCCTTCATTGGGATTGAATGAGTATAAATTGATTGGTGATGAAGAAATCGTATGGCATTACGTTGACGATTACCGTCAAGAAGTTGCCGATTGGAGTGAATCGGATAAAACAGGTGACGGTTCACTTTATAATAGGTGGTTAGATGCAAAAGATACAGATTCAACACCTAAACCGACTCCGACAGTCACTCCGACTGCCACAAAACAGCCTCAAAGCGGTGGTTCCGGTTCGGGTGGCAGTACATCAACATCAAAAACGACAACAGCACCTACTGTTATACCTACGACTGCACCTGAAAAGGATACTACTCAAACAGTGTGGTTTACTGATGTAACGGAAAATATGTGGTTCTATCAAGCTGTCAAATATGCGTATGACAAAGGTTTTATGACAGGTGTAAGCGACAGTGAATTTGCTCCTGACATTACATTAACCCGTGCAATGTTCGTTTCGGCATTGTATCGTATAGAAAATGAACCGACAGCAGACGGTGAATTGAATTTCAGTGATGTATCTGATGATTCTTGGTATGCTAAAGCTGTTTTATGGGCTTATAACAATGATATTATAAGCGGAAAAACAGAAATGGAATTTGATCCTAACAGTGATATAACTCGTGAACAAATGGCAGCTATATTATATCGCTATGCAAAAACTAAGGGATATAATTCAGACAGTGATGAAATTACATATTCTGATGTGAAAGATATTGCGGATTATGCGACTGATTCTGTTAAGTGGGCATATTGTGCAGGAATAATGACAGGTGACGAAAACGGAAACTTTAATCCTAAATCCGGTACAACAAGAGCACAAGCCGCATCGGTATTTATGAGATTATATAAATAATGGTTTTAATAAGAGTTTATCTTTATGATAGACTCTTATTGTATTTTTACGTAAATATGATATAATAAGCATATTCAGTATAGAATGAGGGATATACAATGACACTGCAACAATTAAAATACATAGTAACGGTAGCGGAGTGTGGCAATATAACGGAGGCGGCTGAAAAGTTATTTATAGCACAGCCGAGCCTTACCTCTGCAATTCACAATATTGAAGAAGAAATGGGGATAACGGCATTCATTCGTTCCAATAAGGGCGTAGAGCTTACAAGGGACGGAGAAACATTGCTTTCATATGCACGTCAGATTTTGGAGCAGACGGACGTTATGACGGAGCATTTTAAAGGTGAGAGAAATCAGAAACCGAGATTTTCTGTTTCATGTCAGCACTATTCATTTGCGGTTAATGCGTTTGTGGACGTTATAAGGGAATATGATGCGGACGCATACAACTTTATTTTGCGTGAAACACAGACGTATGAAATTATAGATGATGTGGCAGTCGGACGAAGTGAAATAGGAATATTGTATTTGAGTGAGCATAATGAGGCAGTTTTGAGCAAACTTATTAATAAAAATGACTTGAATTTTGAAGAATTATATATTGCAAAACCGCACGTTTTCATATCAAACAATCACCCTCTTGCAAACAAAGAGGAAATAACAATTCAAGACTTAATGCCGTATCCGTATTTGGTGTTTGAACAGGGAAAACACAATTCATTTTACTTTTCGGAGGAATTTTTGAGTTCGCTGGAATTCTCTAAAAATATTATGGTGCGTGACAGAGCGACATTATTTAATCTGCTTATCGGTCTTAACGGTTTTACGGTTTGTTCGGGTATTATAGATACGGAATTAAACGGTGAAAACATTATTTCAAAACCGTTAGATTCAGATTGCAGTATGCGTATCGGAATTTTAACACGCAAAAATTCTGTTCTTAGCCGATACGGAGTTTCATATTTGAATGTATTGAAAAATCATTTATCCATAGATTAAAACTATGGATAAATGATGATAATATATATTTTTCTATTTCCATATTTTCTGTTATACTTAATGTAAATTAAAACACAGGAGGTAACAGAAATGAGCAAACAAATACCATTCAGATATGACTTTGTAGGCAGCTTTTTAAGACCTGCAAATTTAAAAGCGGCAAGAGAGGGTTTTGAAAACGGAAAAATTTCGGCTGACGAATTAAAAGCAGTTGAAGATAAGGAAATCGAAAGACTTATCAATAAACAAAAAGAATTAGGCTATCACGTCATTACGGACGGAGAATTCAGACGTGCGACATGGCACTTGGATTTTATGTGGGGATTTGACGGTGTGGCACATGAAAAAACGAAAACAGGTTTACCGTTTCACGGCGAAGACGCAATGATTGATGATACATACCTTTGCGGAAAAGTAGGACTTTCAAAAGTACATCCCTTCGTGGAGCATTTTAAATTTGTAAAGCAATTTGAAGATGAAAATACTGTTGCAAAGCAGACAATTCCCGCACCAGCACAGTTTATTGAACAAATGATCATGCCGTTTGCGTTGGAAAACACGTCAAAGTATTATGACAGCACTCATAAGTTGGCAGAGGATATTGCAAACGGATATAAAAAGGTAATCGTGGATTTGTATGATGCAGGCTGTCGTAATTTACAGCTTGACGACTGCTCATGGGGAATGCTTGTAGATCCGAGAGCAGAAGAATTGTTCGGTACGGATAAAAAGGGATTGAAGGATATTCAAGAACTTTTGGTAGAGATAAATAACCTTGCAATAGAGGACAAACCAAACGATATGACAATTACTACTCACGTTTGCAGAGGTAACTTCCATTCAACATACGCAAGTGCAGGTGCATATGATTCGGTTGCAGAGGTATTGTTTGAAAAGGAAAATGTAGATGCATATTATCTTGAATTTGATGACGAGCGTTCGGGAGGCTTTGAGCCTTTGGCACACGTCAACGGCGATAAGAAAGTCGTGTTGGGACTTATAACAACAAAGTCACCGAAACTTGAAAATAAAGCCGACGTAATCGCGAGAATAAAAGAGGCACAAAAATATATTTCTCTTGACAGATTGTGCCTAAGTCCACAATGCGGTTTTGCGTCATGCGAAATAGGTAATAAACTTACAGAAGAAGAACAGTGGGCAAAATTGCAGCTTGTAAAAGAAATCTCAGAAGAAGTTTGGAGATAATATTAATGAGTAGACAAAATCTTTATGATTTTGTCTACTCTTGTTTTTTGGAGCTGGGGGCGGACATATTCTTGGACTATTTTATGCTGATAATCCGAGGCTATGTCTATACTTTAGCGTTATAGGCGTGTGAGGTGTAAGAATTATATGGATATACACGGTATTTTTAATTTTTGTATCACTGCCGATTTACTCTTCATCGCATAAATTGCAAAATCATTAATATATTTCGCTGAAAATATCGCTTTGCATTTCGCTTATTTGCTCGATTGGAATAACTGTTTTGTCGGTCAAAACAACAGTGTGATTGTATTCGTTTATTTTCTTTACAACACCGGTATTGGATATGTATGCACCGCCTGATTTTCTATCATCGGGAACAAAGTATGTTATTGTCACGATTGGATTTGTACTGATATTCTCTTTAATTAAATTTAACTGTTCATTGAGTTTGGCAATGACATCTTCGCTTAATATCTGCTTTTCATCAGTCAAACGGGCGGTTTCATTAATTGCCGCTTTGTGTCCCGTAAGAGCTGCAAACGGTGAAAATTGTGCCGCACGGTCATGAAGCGACATTTGTGGGTGCTTTTTTGAAACATGGTGGGGCAGATTGATTATGTCATCATATTTATGACTAACGTTTTCCATATGGTAATTCTCCTTAAAAATTATGCCTTGTGACCGCCTATTTGATTGTTGCGGTCTTTGGCGGTTGCACCTTCTTGAAGATTCATTCCTTTAAGAATGGCATTTTTGCCGAATTTCTTTTTTATATCAAGTATTGTATTCTGCATACGTTTTTCTCGCTCTGATTCGGCATTTTCTTTTTCGCGTTGTTTCTTTAAAATCTCATAATCGGTAAAAAGGTCAAGCTGTTCATATTTGTTTGCGTTTTTTACACTGTGTTCATCGACAAGCTTGTTAGCCACAATATTAATTCTTCTGATAAGCAATTTCTTGTTTACAATTTTATCGTACAATTCCATAACTGCATTTGTGATAAGTGTAGTGGACGATGTTTGCTTTGGAAGATTTGTTGTTCCGTGAGCAGGCTTCGGAACTTTTTTACCGTAATAGTTCGTTGTAACTGTACCTTTATAACTCTGACTTCTGTTTTTATCTGTAATATTTTCAATATCATAGCCGATTGTAAGCACGATTTGATTTGTTACAAGTCCTTTATCCACCAAGTCAAGTACCATAAGGTCGGTCATTTCTTTTACAACTAATCTTGCCTTGTCAAACTCATACGGACAATGTAATACTTGTCCCGAGGATATGCTGTTTGTTTCGGGTTTGTATGTTTTGACATCTTCCATTGTGCAAGGCTCGTAACCCCAAGCATGGTCGATAAGCAGTTCGGCGTTTATACCGAAAAGCTTGTATAACAGTTCTTCATTATAGTAATCAGTCGGTTTACCGATAGAACATCTTGCAATGTCACCCATAGTGTAAAGTCCGATTTTTTCTAATTTATTTGAATAACCACGACCGACTCTCCAAAAATCTGTAATGGGTCTGTGATTCCATAACAATCTTCGGTATGACATTTCGTCAAGTTCGGCAATTCGTACACCGTTTTTATCCGGTTCAATGTGTTTTGCGACTATATCCATTGCTATTTTGCAAAGATACAGATTTGTTCCGATTCCGGCTGTTGCGGTTATTCCTGTTGTAGATAAAATATCTTGTATCATTGTCATTGCAAGTTCACGAGCAGTCATATTGTATGTTGAAAGGTAATGCGTTACATCTATAAATACCTCATCAATCGAATAAATGTGAATATCCTCGGGTGCGATGTACTTAAGATAGATATTATAAATTTTTGTACTGTATTCCATATAGCGTGCCATACGCGGTGGAGCAATTATGTAATCAATCTTAAGTGACGGTTTTTTCTGAAGTTCACGGCTGTCATCAGAAGAACCGCAAAAAACGTGGTTTGGCGCTTTAATCTTTCGTATATTATTTGCAGCCTTAACTTTTTGTATGACTTCAAATAATCTTGCTCGTCCCGATAATCCGTATTTTTTGAGCGACGGAGACACGGCAAGACAGATTGTTTTTTCCGTCCGACTCGGATCGGCTACAACAAGATTTGTGGTTAGCGGGTCACGGTTTCTTTCCCTACATTCAACGGACGCGTAAAATGATTTTAAGTCTATTGCTATGTACGTTTTGCATTTATTCATAATTCTACGCTCCTTTTTGCAAATCTATTCAGTCTAAATTATATCTTAAAATTACTGCTTTTTCAAGACTGTACAATAACTTATTGATTGTGAAGAGAGAAAAGTCCGTATTATTGGACTATGTATATATTATAATCTAATCACAGAAAACACAGAAACCATGTGAATGATAAAAGGAGTGATTAATTATGAAAAAAGATGGCTACAGCAGACCGGGATTTTTTGGTACAATAAACCATTATGACGCAAGTGGAAAAAAGATAGGAGAAAGCCGACCGGGATTCTTTGGAGGAATGAATAATTATGATGCAAACGGACATAAGGTAGGGCATAGCAGTCCCGGATTTTTTGGCGGTATGAATCACTATGACAACAATGGACATAAAACCGGACACAGCAGTCCCGGTCTGTTTGGAGGTGTTAATACATACGACAATAATGGTCATAAAAAACGCCACAGCGAAAAAAGTTTCTTGGGCGGATATAATCATTATGAGGAGTAATGGAGACGATAATTACGATTTTGATAAGAGTTGATGATTATGGCAAATGTAAAATTTGAATATCTGTTTTTGGATATTGAGTGGAATCAAGCACCCAAAACAACAGATATAGAGGAAAGAGAACCTGTACAAATAGGAATAGTTGCAGCAGACGCAAATTTGAATATAAAAAGAACATTTTCTAAATCAATTAGATTAAGTAACAAGGAATGTTTTAATCCGAACACATTTACTGTATCTCATTATCCACTTGACGCTATTATGAAGTCAAAGAGTGAGGAAACAGTATTAAAAAATATGAACATATCTTTTCAAAACTATAAGTATATTGTTGTGTGGACAAATGAAACTTATGAATTATTAAAGAGAAGAACGGATAAATACGGAATATCAATGCCAAGACACAGAGTGATTATACTGCAACAACTTCTTATGCAAATTGCCGGTGACGGCAAAAAAGTTATTGGTTTTGAAAAGTCGTTAAAACAAGCGGGAATTAAATATCAAAAGAATTATTTGCATTATTCAAAACACGATGTAAACTACTTATACTTATTGTTTTGTAAGTGTTATGGTGAATATCGAAAATTAACAGAACAAGAAACGTGTTACTTAAATCCAAGAACTCATAAGGTACATAACGGAAATTGTCGATATGCCGACAGTGCTTTGATTAAATCGAGTAAGGACGTGATTTTTCAAGGAAATAAAGTGTGTAAGGTATGCGATTGTGAAAATGATTGGAATAGGTTTCATTGGAAAACAAATATTAAAATAAAGAGAAAGTATAATATAAAAGATATTAGAGATTTACCGCTTACTATTGAAAATATGAATAGAATATGCGATATGTTTAATTTAGAATACAGCGTTACGAATGACGCAGTGTTTATAAAAACACCGTTTGGAAGATGGATTGTATATTTGAAAGGTGATGAAGTAAAAGAACTTCATCATGAAAATTACAGATCAAGACGCGGTGAACCGTTAAATGCTCATAAAAAGTGCATTGACGGTTATCATAAACAAAAACTTGTTTCAAATAATTTTTACGATGTGATATACTGTATAAATTGCCATGATTCAGCAATGACTCGGAGGTGGAAAGAAAAAAGTCGGATTGAAAAATTATTTGAAATGATTGATAATCAAAGAATTCAATTAAATAAAGAGAAAGTCGGACTGTCTTAAGATAGCCGTATG
>OHYL01000741.1_pt1 | contig 13238 bp, 8 predicted proteins | sample 1580261 | NCBI WGS metagenome assembly OHYL01 (sample SAMEA3882548, study PRJEB24775) | human gut metagenome | biome: human-associated habitat; feature: intestine environment; material: feces | place: Netherlands | collected 2009/2010 | reverse complement strand
GGCAACGGAAGCAGTATGATCACTGCATCCATTCTGCTTGGAATGATGATCCTGCCAACGATCATCGGTCTGACAGAATCAGCACTCAGAGCAGTTCCGACACAGTATTACGAAGGTGCTGTGGCACTTGGCGGAACACATGAAAGGGCAATCTTTACAGTTGTACTTCCGGCAGCAAAATCTGGTGTGGTCGCAGCAATCGTTCTTGGAATCGGACGTGCGATCGGAGAGACCATGGCTGTGATCATGGTAGCAGGTAACCAGCCGAGAATGCCGCGTGGAACTTCACAGAGAGGCACTGATCGCAACAGGTGTGGTACTTTTCGTATTCATCCTGCTTCTGAACTTCTGTGTGGCACTTTTGAACAGGGGGAAGAATCATGAGTAATAATGAAATGACTTTGAAAGACAAATTAAAAGCCTATACGAGAACACCGGGTTCTCTGATCGTGATGCTTCTGGTCATGCTTTCAGCGATCCTTACATTTGCAGTACTGATATTCCTGATCGTGTATGTAGTTGTCCACGGAGTGCCGTATCTGAAGCCGTCGATCTTTTCGCTTCATTATACATCAGAGAATGCATCCCTGATGCCGGCGCTTATTAATACCGTGATTATGACATTTTTATCACTTTTGATCGCTGTTCCATTTGGTATCTTCTCAGCAATCTTCCTTGTGGAATATGCAAAGAGAGGAAACAAATTCGTAGAAGTCATCAGACTTACGACAGAGACATTGCAGGGAATTCCATCCATTGTATATGGACTTTTCGGAATGTTATTCTTCGTAACAACCTGCGTGTGGGGTTTTTCCATATTAGCAGGTGCATTTACCCTTGCAATCATGGTACTTCCGTTGATCATGCGAAGTACAGAAGAAGCATTGAAAGCCGTACCGGATTCATACAGAGAAGGAAGCTTTGGACTTGGTGCAGGAAAACTCCGTACCGTATTCCGCATCGTACTTCCGTCAGCGGTACCGGGAATCCTGGCAGGTGTGATCCTGGCGATCGGACGAATCGTCGGAGAGACAGCAGCGCTGATCTATACAGCGGGAACCGTTGCAAAGGTACCAAGTAGTGTATTCGGCTCCGGACGTACTCTTGCGGTTCATATGTACAACTTATCCAGTGAAGGACTTTATATGAATCAGGCATATGCAACAGCAGTTGTGCTTCTGGTACTGGTTGTACTGATCAATACTATATCAGGTATGATTGCAAAACGAATCACGAAATCGTAAAGAAAAGAATAGATGAGGAACAGGAAGGAATCTTAAATGAGTAAAATAAGTATTAAGAATATGGATCTGCACTATGGTGATTTCCATGCTCTGAAAAATGTGAATCTTGAGATAGAAGCGAATAAGATCACAGCATTTATCGGACCATCCGGATGTGGTAAATCTACATTGTTAAAATCCATCAACCGGATGAATGATCTGGTAGAAGGCTGCAGGATCGACGGACAGATTCTTCTGGACGGTCAGGACATTTTCCATGATATTGATGTGAATCTGCTTAGAAAAAGAGTCGGAATGGTATTCCAGAAACCGAATCCATTCCCGATGAGCATCTATGACAATGTTGCATACGGACCAAGAACACACGGAATCCGTTCGAAAGCAAAGCTGGATGATCTGGTAGAAAAATCCTTAAGAGATGCAGCCATCTGGAATGAATGTAAAGACAGATTAAAGACAAGCGCGCTTGGAATGTCAGGCGGACAGCAGCAGAGACTCTGTATCGCAAGAGCATTGGCTGTACAGCCGGAAGTTCTTCTGATGGATGAGCCGACAAGCACACTTGATCCAATCTCTACATCGAAGATTGAAGACCTTGCGATGGAGCTGAAAAAAGATTATACTATCGTTATGGTAACACATAATATGCAGCAGGCTGTACGTGTATCAGATAACACAGCATTCTTCCTGTTGGGAGAAGTGATCGAGTATAATGAGACAGAAAAATTATTCTCCATTCCGGCGGATAAAAGAACAGAAGATTATATTACAGGGAGGTTTGGTTAAGATATGCGTAATCGATTTGATCAACAGTTGGAGTTACTTAATAAACAGCTTATTTACATGGGTGAGTTGTGTGAAGAGGCGATTGGAAAAGCAACGACTGCATTAAAAGAAGGAAGCATGGAACAGGCAGAGAAAGTAAGAATTGCAGATGAAGAGATCGATCAGGCGGAGACAGATATTGAAAGACTTTGCTTAAGACTTCTTCTTCAGCAGCAGCCGGTAGCAAGAGATTTGAGACAGATATCCGCAGCACTTAAGATGATTACCGATATGGAGCGCATCGGAGATCAGGCATCAGATATTGCAGAGATTATTATCACTGAAGACAAATCAGAAGCGCAGGATATTCCGATGATCATCAAGATGTCAGAGGCGGCCAGCAAAATGGTCCGTGACAGTGTCAATGCTTACGTAGAGAAAGATCTGGATCTGGCAAGAAAAGTAATGGAAAATGATGATGTGGTAGATGAACTTTTTGAGGAAGTGAAGACGACATTGATTAATTTCATTGCTGAAAATAAAGGTCTGCAAGGTGTGGAAGCAATCGATCTGATTATGGTTGCCAAATATCTGGAGCGTATTGCAGACCATGCAACGAATATCGCAGAGTGGGTGGAATTCTCAATTACAGGAATCCACAAATCATCTGTAGTATAAAGAAGGAGAATGAGGAATGATTTTTTGTGTAGAAGATGACGGTAATATACGGGAACTGGTGGTGTATACCCTGGAAAGTACAGGGTTTCAGGCACGCGGATTCGAAGATGGAAGTTCATTCCTTGAAGCTCTGGCATTAGAGACGCCAGAGCTTGTTCTGCTTGATATCATGCTGCCGGGAGAAGACGGAATGGAGCTTTTGAGAAAGTTAAAAGCATCAAAGAAAACGAAAGACATTCCTGTTATTATGGTTACGGCAAAAGGTGCAGAATATGACAAAGTAAAAGGACTGGATGCCGGGGCTGATGACTATGTGACGAAACCTTTTGGTATGATGGAACTGATCTCACGTATCAAGGCGGTATTAAGACGCAGTGCGAAGGGAAGTGTATCCAGTGAAGATACATTTGAGATCGGAGAGATCCGGTTAGATCCAAAGAAACATGAAGTGACAGTTCATGGAGAAGTAGTGAATCTGACCCTGAAAGAATATGAATTACTGAAGCGCCTGATGAAGAATTCGAACATTGTGCTTACCAGAGACCAGCTTCTGGAGGATATCTGGGGTTATGATTTCGACGGGGAGACGAGAACCGTGGATGTGCATGTCAGAACCTTAAGACAGAAGCTCGGAGATGCAGGTGAACAGATTGAGACGGTCCGGGGAGTCGGATACCGTATGAGTAGGTAATAATATGAAACAAAGTATGAGAAAAAAGATCCAGAGCAGTATGATCCTTGTGATTGCGCTGACATTGATCATAGCCTATGCGATCACTACACTGGTCGTATATCGCCAGACGATCCATATCATGGAAGGCGAAGTCAGACAGGAGGCGGATTATATCAATGTAGCAATCGATACCTCCGGAGAATCTTATCTGAAGATAATGGATAAGGTGCATAAGGATACAAGAATTACACTGATCGATTCAGACGGAAATGTAAAATATGATTCCAAAGAAGATGAAGTAACGTTTCAGAATCATAAGAACCGTCCGGAAGTAAAAGAAGCATTAAAAACAGGAAGCGGACAGGACATTCGAGAGTCCAATACGCTGAATAAAGAGATGTTCTATTATGCAGTGAAATTGGAAAATGGAGATATCCTGCGTGTATCAAAGACGGTAGATACCGCATTCCGGACAGCGATGAAAGTATTTCCGGTGATGGGACTGATCGCAGTGATCATGCTTGCATTTGCAAGTGCACTTGTAAAATGGCAGGTAACGAGACTGATCCGTCCGATCAACAGACTGGATCTTGAGAATCCATTGGAGAATGACGTGTACGAAGAATTAACACCACTTTTTCAGAGTATCGATAAGCAGAATAAAGAAAAAGATGCGGTTGCCAATATGAGAAAAGAATTCTCGGCAAACGTGTCGCATGAATTAAAGACTCCGCTTACATCTATTTCAGGTTATGCGGAGATCATGAAAAATGGATTGGTAAAACCGGAAGATATGACGGGGTTTGCAGAACGTATTTATAATGAAGCAAGCCGCCTGATCACGCTGGTAGAAGATATTATCAAGCTATCCAAACTGGATGAGGGCAATGTAGAGCTGGAAAAAGAAGAAGTAGATCTTTATAAGTTGACAAGAGAGATCCTGACCAGACTTTCGCCACAGGCAGCGAAGAGAAAAGTACATGTAGAGGTGACGGGAGAGCCGGTAGAATACGTGGGAATCCGCCAGATCCTGGATGAGATGATCTACAATATCTGTGAAAATGCGATCAAGTATAACAAAGAAGGCGGAAAGTTAACCGTCTGGGTAGGCAATACCCTGCAGGGCAAGAAAATCTGTGTCACAGATACTGGAATCGGAATACCGGAAAATGAAACGGATCGTATCTTCGAACGTTTCTATCGTGTAGATAAAAGCCATTCCAAAGAAACCGGCGGAACCGGCCTTGGACTGTCAATCGTAAAACACGGAGCCATGCTTCACGGAGCCAAGATCCATGTAGACAGTAAACTGGGCGAAGGAACGAAGATAGAGCTCATATTTTAATTGAGAAACTACAGACAGGTTATGAAATAAGAAGTAAAAAGATAGAATATAGCAGAAAAAGCGGATTCCAGGCCCAGCACACGGAATCCGCCTTTTTAAAACTATATAGCATGACAAGAACAGGGACATAATATCTTTTCTGGTTCGTCCTTGTTTTACACAACATAGTTTTGGAAAAATATAGAAGTTTTTTAAGAAATCTTAAGAATTATTTGCGTATGTCTTTAAGAAATCAAGCCTACAATAACTTCAAGAAATAGGTAAGGAGGCTTATAGTTATGGACAAGATCAGTATTATCATTCCGTGTTTCAATGAAGAAGAAGCATTGCCGATCTATTATACCGAAATGAAAAAAGTTATGGACACCATGAAGAAACAGACCGATTTCGAATTGATATTTGTAGATGACGGATCATCCGATAGAACATATAAGGTTATGAAAGAATTACACAGAAAGGACGGAAGATGCCAGTATCTTTCCTTTTCCAGAAACTTTGGAAAAGAAGCGGCTATTTATGCAGGACTTCAGAATGCAGGCGGTAATTATGCGGCAATTATGGATGTGGATCTGCAGGATCCGCCGTCACTTCTGCCGGAGATGTACAGAATTCTGAAAGAAGAACCATATGACAGTGTGGCAACCAGACGTTCAACCAGAAAGGGAGAACCAAAGATCCGGTCATTTTTATCCAAAGAATTTTATAATGTGATCAATAAGATATCGAAGACAGAGATCGTAAGCGGTGCCAGAGATTACCGTCTGATGAACCGTAAGATGGTAGATGCGGTTCTGGAGATGAGTGAATACAACCGATTTTCAAAAGGAATCTTCGGCTGGGTCGGTTTCCGTACGAAATGGCTGGAATATGAGAATATCGAAAGAGCTGCCGGAGAAACAAAATGGAATGTAAAGAAATTATTCATTTATTCTCTGGAGGGGATTACGGGATTTTCTGTGGTGCCATTGTCGATCGCATCGTATATGGGAGTTCTGTTTTGCGGATTATCATTCCTGATGATCGTTGCAATCGTAGTTCGTACACTGATCTGGGGAGATCCGGTGGCCGGATGGCCGTCGCTGGTCTGTATCCTGTTCGGTGTGGGCGGTGTACAGCTTCTGTGTACCGGAATTCTGGGACAGTATCTTGCCAAGACATATCTGGAAGTAAAGAACCGTCCGGTATACCTGTTAAAGGATTCCAGTAAAGAAGAACAGAGGATTATGATGATGCCATTATCACAGAACATGCGGAGGAAGAGTTATGGGAAAGGAAAAGAAGTGCACTCTGTATAAGAAATATACTTCATATAAGAAATGCATTCCATACCTGATACTTGCCGGATTTACATTTTTTTTCTGCTGGTGGTTTGTGGGAAGACATGGAATCTTTGGAGCAAAAGTAGACTGGCTCAGTCAGCATAGTGTGCTGCCGGATTATTTCCGGCAGCAGTTTTATGCAACGGGAAAGATATTTCCGGAATTTGCGCCGAATCTGGGTGGAGGTCAGAACATTTATCATTTTGCTTATTACGGACTATACAGTCCATTGATTCTGCCGTCATATCTGTTCCCATTTGTGAAAATGTCAGATTACATCATGGTGATCAGTATAACAGGTCTGACGGTTTCGGTACTGCTTTTTTATTACTGGCTGAAAAGCAGAAAGATGGATACAGGCGTTGCTTTTATCATATCGCTGATGTTCCTGCTGGCGGGCCCGATGATCGGACAGTACAGCGGTCAGATCATGTTCGTAGATTATATGCCGTTCTTATGTCTGGCACTTATAGGTGTGGACCGGTATTTTGAAAAAGAAAAAAGCGGTCTTTTTACAGTTAGTGTATTTCTGATGATCATGACCAGTTTCTATTTCAGTATTGGCGGAATGCTGGTACTGGTTCTTTATGGACTGCACCGGTATTTTGAACAAAGAGAAGGATGCAGAGTCACGGTCAGAGGCTTTTTAGTGGATGGACTGTGTTTTGTTCGTCCAATGATTCTGGCAGTACTTATGAGTAGTTTCTTCCTGGTACCAACGGTACTTGCACTGGCGGGTGGTAGAAGTAAAGGGCAGAATACATCGCTTACTACCCTTTTCGTTCCGCAGATCACGGTAGAACGATTCGCTTACAGCATCTATGGAATCGGACTTACAACACTTGTGATCACCGTTTTGATCACAGGACTTCTGTACCGGAAAGTATATGAGAGAGTGCTCACATATGGATGTGTGATCGTGCTTGTCATTCCGGTATTTGCTTACTTATTGAATGGCGGACTGTATATCAGAGATAAGGTATTCATTCCATTTCTGCCATTGTTGTGTTATCTGATTGCTATTTATCTGGAAAAGTGCAGGAAAGAGAAATTGTCTCTTATTGCAGGAATGGTTCCGTATATCATTACAACGGTATTTGTTTATATAGCAAGAAACCAGTTTACATCTAAAGGAATAGAGGAAAACGTATGGAAGGCATTACTTGCAGAAAGTGTTCTGTTCCTGATATGTTATGTGCTTTATTGTGCAGTGAAGAGCCACTGCAAAGAGACAAAAGAGATTCTGATGCTGGCACTGCCGTCGGTGCTATGTCTGGCGGTCACGATGAATACCTTTTATCAGATGAAGCCGGACCGGTATGTCAGCCACAAACTGTACCGGGATGTTGCAGGAGAACATAATGAACAGGCGGTAAAAGAAGCTTTGAAAAATGATGGTGGATATTACCGCACAGAACAGATGGGCAATGACGATGAAAATGCAGCGGATTTAAACCGGATCTGGGATGCGGGGCAGAATATTACTTCAATCTATTCATCGGCATACAATTCGGAATATCAGACATTTCGTCAGAAGACATTCGGATTGGAAGAACCGTTCCGGAATGTGATGATGCAGTCGGTATCGAAGAATCCGGTATTTTGCCGGATGATGGGAGTACGCTATATCGTATCAGATTCTGATGTAACGGGATATGCTCTGGTTAAGAAATGTGAAAAAACCGGCATATATCAGAATAATGACGCGGCACCGGTCATGTATGCAACAGATCGTGTGATGACGGAAAAAGAATATAACAAACTTGCATTTCCATATAATCAGACGGCATTTCTGGAATATGCAGTTGTTGGAGAACATACGGAATCTTCAGATCAGAACATAATGACAGCCTATACGCCTGTTAGTCTGAAAATGGCCGACAATCATAAAGCGCAAAATGGAGCCGGCAATAGAACCACAGATATAGGGAAGAAAAACGGAAATGAAAGAAAAGTCGGAACGTGGATCCATGAAAAAGAAGATGGCTGGAAGATCCATGCGAAGAAGATAAAAAAGATAACATTTTCCATTCGACAGGTGCAGCAGGAAACGACACAACAAGAGGGGCAGAGACAGATTCTTTTTCTGAGCTTTTGTGTGGACAATGCACGTCCGAATAAGGACGTGGCAGTCTGGATCAACGGAATCCGTAACAAACTAAGCGCAAAAGATCATGTATATTATAATGAAAATAAAACATTTATCTATGCAGTGCCGTTAAAGGATGGAGAAGATACTATTTCTGTAACATTTGGCAAAGGAAAATATCAATTAAGCCATGTACAGGCATATCTCGGCAGTCTGCCGGAACGGTCAAAAACGTTATATCAGTCAGAAGTTCAGGTTGATAAAAAGCTGACGAAAGATAATGAGATACAGGGAACGATACAGGTAAAGAATGATGGCTGGTTCATTACATCCATCCCATATGACACACATTTTAAGATGTACATCGATGGAAAAGAGACGAAGATACAAAAGGTAAATACAGCATTTCTTGGATGTGAGATCGGAAGTGGGAAGCATGAAGTGAGGATCGTCTATCATGCACCGGGGGCAACAGCAGGAAAAGTATTTTCAATGATTGGAATAGTCGGATTCGTGTTATTACTTGTATTGTAATGATACGATGATATCTATATGCAGCAGCAGATTTGCGGAAAATCACTGCTGTATATTTGCATTTTATAAAAAAGAAGAGTATGATGTTAAATGTTTTTTTATACTTGAATAAGGAAGAAAAATGGAAACAGACAACAGGGCAAGACGAGGATGAGAACATGAAGATCATAGAAACATATGGAAACTATATAGAAAAATGGAGTAATGAAAATCCGGACAGAGCAAGATGGCTTTTAAAGACCGGATGGAAGGCACAGAATCTGAAGTTCCGGTTTGCACCGGACAAAAGACTGATGTCGGCAGAGCAGTATCTGGCAAGGCTTATGATGGATACGATGATAAGACCGCTGGAACGTCCGGAAGAAAGTTCAATTGTCAGTATCTTTACTCCTTGTGAAATTTTACAGGAAGCAGGATTACATCCATACAATGTAGAAGGATTTTCCTGCTATCTTTCTGCATCTAAGGCAGAAAGAGCATTTTTACAGCAGGCAGAGAATACGGGCATATCCGAGACACTTTGCAGTTATCACAAGACATTTATCGGAGCGGCGCAGAAGAAAGTACTTCCGAAACCAAAGTGTATTGTATACACGAATTTGACCTGTGATGCAAACCTTCTGACATTTAAGAAGCTGGCAAAGATGTATGATGTACCGATCTTTGCTATCGATGTGCCGATGCAGCAGAACGAAGACAATGTACAGTATGTGGCAGACCAACTTCGTAAACTGAAAGACTTTATAGAAGAATGCACAGGCAAAAAGATTACAGATGAGACATTAACAGAACGACTGAGAAGAAGCAAGCGGACGCTGGAAAAATTCGCACAGTATGAAAAGGAAAGTGCGGACAGATATATTCCTGCAGACCTTGTTACGCCACTCTATGCAGGTATGACAAATAATCTGCTGTTGGGAACAGAAGAAGAGGAAACGTATGTGGACCGTCTCCTGAACGATGTGAAGAAGGCCCCGGCAAAAAAGGGAAAGAAGATTTACTGGATGCACACCATTCCGTTCTGGTCTGATGCGGTGAAGAATGAGCTATGCTTTCAGGAAAAAGCGCAGATCGTCGGATGTGAACTGAGCCGTGTCTGTGAGCCGGATTTTGATCCGGAGAAGCCTTATGAAGCGATGGCGAGACGTATGGTGTATCATGCATTAAATGGAAGTGCGATCAGAAGAATCGAAGCAGGAATCCGTCATGCAAAGGAGACAGGAGCAGACGGTGCTGTTTGGTTCGGACACTGGGGATGTAAGCATACCCTTGGAGCAGCACAGCTTGCCAAGCGCAAATTCGAAGAACAGGGAATCCCGCTTCTGATCCTGGACGGTGACGGATGTGACAGAAGCCATGGCGGAGAAGGGCAGACGTCTACCAGACTCGGGGCATTCTTAGAGATGCTGAATACAGAAACGGATGAAAATACGGACAGACAGGAGGAATCGCACGATGAATAAAACATATTATGTCTGTAAATATACCCCAATCGAACTCTTAGAAGCGTTCGGCGGGGAGTGTCAGAACCTGAATGAGATGCCGCAGGGCTTTGACCATGCGGATCAGATAGCGCATCCGAACATCTGCGGATTCGGCAAGGCTCTTCTGGAAGCTGTGATGAGCGGAAAGGTAAAGGAACTGGTGCTGGTCAACTGTTGTGATACGATCCGGAGTGTCTATGATATTCTGGAAGACAGTGGAAAACTGGATTTCTTATATATGATCGATGTGCTTCATTGTGATGCAGAGTGCAGCAGAGAACGTACAGCAGTGCAGTTAAAAGGTCTTGCGAAAGCATATGGAGAATATAAAGGCACAACATTTGATGAAGAAAAGTTCCGTCAGGCATTCAAGAAGCCGGAACACATTGTAAAGCCGCATATCAGTGTGCTGGGTGCACGTATGGGAAATGAACTTTTTGATATGGTGCAGAAGAGTATGCCGTATCCGGTGGAAAATGATACCTGTGTCAACAACCGTTCGGTGGGCGAGACAGAGCCGCCAAAGGAATTGGAATTTGATGAACTGATGGTATGGTATGCGAAAGAACTTCTCGGACAGATTCCATGTATGCGTATGATGGATCACAGTGGAAGAAAGAGATTATACAATGACCCGGGATTAAAGGGGATTATTTATCATACCGTGAAATTCTGCGATTTTTACAGTTTTGAATACGCACAGATCAAACAGAATGTGACCGTACCACTTTTGAAGATCGAATCGGATTATACCGTACAGAGCAGCGGACAGCTTTTGACAAGATTAGAAGCATTTGCAGAGAGCATGAATATGGAAGAACTGGAAGGGAAGGAACTGAAGATGGGAAAAGGATATTTCGCCGGAATAGACAGCGGATCAACAAGTACAGACGTAGTAATTCTTGATAAAGACCAAAATATCGTGACAGGGATCATCCTGCCGACAGGTGCGGGAGCAGCGATCGGAGCAGAGCGTGCACTGGAAGAAGCACTGAAGGATGCGGGACTTCAGAGAGAAGACATCGATGCAATGGTTACAACCGGATACGGAAGAACGGCTATTTCAGATGGTGATAAGAGTATTACGGAGATTACCTGTCATGCAAGAGGGGCACATTTCCTGAACCCGGAAGTCCGTACCGTTATTGATATCGGAGGACAGGATAGTAAGGTCATCCGCCTGGATGAAAATGGAGCCGTTGCCAACTTCGTCATGAATGATAAATGTGCAGCCGGAACCGGAAGATTCCTGGAGATGATGGCAAGAACCATGGAAATGAGTCTGGACGATATGGGAAAGGCAGGTCTGTCATATAAGGAAGATATTACAATCTCCAGCATGTGTACCGTATTTGCAGAATCGGAAGTGGTATCACTGATCGCACAGAATAAGGCAACCGATGATATCGTACATGGACTGAATAAGGCTGTTGCGTCTAAGACAGCAGCACTGGCAAAACGTGTCGGCGGCGAGGAACGCTATATGATGACCGGAGGAGTGTCAAAGAACCAGGGACTGGTGAAGACACTGGAAGAGAAGCTTGGAACGACACTGGTGATCAGCGATAAGGCACAGCTTTGTGGAGCACTGGGAGCTGCATTATTTGCTAAGGATATGGTTACAGAGTAAGCGTTCTTAGCAAGATCTTAACAGTAGAAAAATAGATAGGATTGGAATTCTGTGATAATATAAAGAATATATTGAATAGTCAGAAAATTGTAGAATAATTAACACAGAAAGGCATGAATATTTATTGAATTTATATCGGACAAAATTATCAGAGAAATTAAAAGAGTCATTGGAAGCGGTGGTACCGATCATCGCGATCGTATTGATATTAAGCTTTACGATCGCACCGGTGCCGCCGGGCATTCTGATGGCTTTTATTATTGGAGCAATCCTTCTGATAGTAGGAATGATGTTCTTTACACTGGGGGCAGAGATGTCGATGACACCGATGGGAGAGAGGATCGGAACCCGGATCGCACAGTCAAAAAGGCTGTCGGTGATCATCGGGTTGTGTTTTGTACTTGGATTTATCATCACAATATCGGAACCGGATCTGCAGGTGCTGGCCGGGCAGGTACCTTCGGTATCAAATATGACACTGATTCTGGCGGTTGCCGTGGGAGTCGGAATTTTTCTGGTGGCCGCTGTATTGCGTATGTTATTTTCAAAACCGCTGTCCTATATGCTGTTGATCTTTTATCCGGTGGTGTTCATCCTGACTTTTTTTGTATCGAAGGATTTTCTGGCGATTGCATTTGATTCGGGTGGTGTGACAACTGGACCGATGACGGTGCCGTTTATCATGGCACTGGGAATCGGATTCTCTGCGGTACGTAGTGATAAATATGCAGAGACGGACAGCTTCGGTCTGGTATCGTTGTGTTCGATCGGCCCGGTGCTGGCGGTACTGCTTCTTGGTATTATCTATCATCCACAAGGTGGCAGCTATTCCGAGACTGTAATACCGGATGCAGAGACATCTGTAGCATTATGGAAATTATTCGAGTCCGGAATCCCATATTATATGAAGGAAATCGGTGGATCACTGCTTCCGATCATTCTGTTCTTCACATTCTTTCAGGTGGTATCCCTGAAATTAAAAAAGAAAACGCTGATCAAAATTTTGGTCGGTATCCTGTATACATACATTGGACTGGTATTATTCCTGACAGGGGTAAATGTAGGATTTATGCCGGTAGGTAATTATTTGGGACAGGTGATCGCAGGGCTTCCTTACCGCTGGGTGATCATCCCGATCGGTATGCTGATCGGTTACTTTATCGTAAAGGCAGAGCCGGCGGTATATGTGCTGATGGAGCAGGTAGAAGAGCTGACCTCTGGAGCAATACCGGGAAAAGCAATGGGATATAGCCTGTCGCTTGGCGTTGCATTTTCCCTTGGATTGGCGATGATACGTGTGCTGACAGGTATCTCGATCCTGTGGTTTCTGGTACCGGGGTATGCACTGGCACTAATCTTGACGTTATTCGTGCCGAAGATATTTACGGCGATCGCATTTGACTCCGGCGGTGTTGCCTCAGGACCTATGACCGCAACCTTTCTCCTTCCGCTGGCGCAGGGAGCCTGTGAAGCTGTG
>OHYL01000732.1_pt1 | contig 13322 bp, 8 predicted proteins | sample 1580261 | NCBI WGS metagenome assembly OHYL01 (sample SAMEA3882548, study PRJEB24775) | human gut metagenome | biome: human-associated habitat; feature: intestine environment; material: feces | place: Netherlands | collected 2009/2010 | reverse complement strand
CTGGTCGAGAGGGACGGGCTCTGACCAGGGCGAAGGTCGAGGCCGTGAGGGTCCTGCGCGAAGAGGGGCACGGGCTGGGGAGCCTGCTGGAGTGCGCCGGCCTGGCGAGGTCGAGCTACTACTACGCGCTGTCGCACCCGAAGGCTCCCACCAGGCCCGAGCTCTGGGAGGCCGCCGCCGAGATATTCTCGCGCACCGCCAACGGGTGCGGCCACAGGCAGATCGCCATGTGCCTGCGCGCCGAGCAGGGCGTGCGCATAGCCGACAAGACGACGCTGAAGATGATGCGCGAGATGGGCATCAGCTGCGGGATCCGCCGCGAGACCGACTACCACAGGTACAACTCGTACAGGGGCAAGGTCGGAAAGACCTTCGAGAACGTCATCGGCAGGGACTTCGCCGCCGGCGGGCCGTGGGAGAAGATGGGCACCGACGTCACCGAGTTCAAGCAGCCCTGGGGCAAGGCCTACTTCGCGCCGGTCTACGATTTCGGCAGCAAGGAGATCGTCGCCTGGTCCACGTCGCTGCATCCCAACATGGCCCAGCAGCACGAGCTGCTCGACCAGCTCGTGTCCAAGATGCCCGAGGGCTCCAGGCCGGTCCTGCACTCGGACATGGGCTGGCAGTACCAGCAGGCCGGGTGGTGCAAGCGGTTGGAGGAGGCCGGCGTGGTGCAGAGCATGTCCCGGAAGGGCAACTGCATCGACAACGGCGCGACGGAGCAGGTGTTCGGCCATATGAAGGACGAGTTCTTTCGCGGAAGAAAATGGCCCTGCTTCGAAGACTTCAAGAGGGACCTGGACGAATACATCATCCATTGGAACACGAGAAGGAGGCAGGTTAAACTGAAGGGACTGACCCCGGAGGAATTCCGGAATCAGTCCCTATGTGCGGCGTAGGCCGCTTATTAGCCCGTCCAAGAATTGGGGCGCAGTTCAGTGCGCAGCGGGGGTTCTTTCATGTCCGAGGACGTCCGCGAAGGTCAGCCCTCAGATCCTGCGGTGGGAGACCTAAGCCTCGTTGTACACCGTCTTAAGCTTCAGCAGGTGAGCGTAGCGGTCCATGGCGGCCTGCTCGTTCTCCTTGAAGAGCTCCTCGGCGCGCTCGGGGAAGGAACGCGTCAGCGAAGCGTAACGGGCCTCGTTCATCAGGAACTCCTGATAACCGCCCGCGGGCTCCTTGGAATCGAGCGAGAACTTCTTGCCGGCAGCAGCCTCGGGGTTGAAGCGGAAGAGGTTCCAGTAACCGCACGCGACAGCCTTCTTCATCTCGGCCTGGCAGTTCTGCATGCCGCCCTTCTTGATGGAGTGCATCTCGCAGGGGCTGTAGCCGATGATGAGGGACGGGCCGTCGTAGGCCTCGGCCTCGTGGATGGCCTTGAGGGTCTGAGCCGGGTTAGCGCCCATGGCGACCTGCGCCACGTAGACGTAGCCGTAGCTCATGGCAATCTCGGCCAGGGACTTCTTCTTGGTCACCTTACCGGCAGCGGCGAACTGAGCAACCTGGCCCAGGTTCGAGGCCTTGGAGGCCTGACCGCCGGTGTTGGAGTAGACCTCGGTGTCGAAGACGAAGACGTTGACGTTGTGGCCGGAAGCCAGGACGTGGTCCAGGCCACCGAAGCCGATGTCGTAAGCCCAACCGTCGCCACCGAAGATCCAGAAGGACTTCTTGGTGAGGTAAGCCTTGTCGGCGAGGATCGCCTTGGAAGCGTCACAGCCGCACTTCTCGAGCTCGGCAACGTAGGCGGCGGCAGCGGTCTTAGAGGCCTCGGCGTCGTTGACGGAGTCAATCCAAGCCTGACCGGCGGCCTTGAGCTCGTCGGACGGACCGTCAGCGGCGATGATCTCCTGCGTAGCAGCGATCAGCTTCTTCTGAACGGCCTCGTAACCGACGGCCATGCCCAGACCGTGCTCGGCATTGTCCTCGAACAGGGAGTTGTTCCACGCCGGGCCGTGACCGTCCTTGTCCTTGCAGTAAGGAGCGGTGGCAGCGGGGTTGCCCCAAATGGAGGAGCAGCCGGTGGCGTTGGAGATGAACATGCGGTCGCCGGCGACCTGGGTCACCAGACGTGCATAGGCGGTCTCGGCGCAGCCGGCGCAGGAGCCGGAGAACTCCAGGTAGGGCTGCTTAAACTGGCTGCCCTTGACGTTGGCCGCGATGAGCTCCTTCTTCTCGGAGACGTTCTCGACCATGTAGTCCCAAACGGGCTGCTGGTCCATCTCCTGCTCGGTGGGAACCATCTCGAGGGCGCCCTTGGGGCAGACCTTGACGCAGTTGGTGCAGCCCATGCAGTCGAGCGGGGACACGGCCATGGTGAACTTCATGCCCTTGGCCTTGGGGCCCATGGCGTCGAGCGTGCGGGTAGCCTCGGGCGCGGCCGCAGCCTCGTCCTCGGTCATCGCGAACGGACGGATGGTGGCATGCGGGCACACATAGGCGCACTGGTTGCACTGGATGCACTTGGTCTCGTCCCAGTGAGGAACGACCACGGCGACGCCGCGCTTCTCGTATGCAGAGGCGCCCAGCTCAAACTGGCCGTCGGCGCAATCGACAAAGGCGGAAACGGGCAGGCTGTCGCCATCCATGCGATCGATGGGCTCGAGCAGGTTCTTGACCTGCTGGGCGATAGCGGACTTGGTCTCCTCGGAGAGCTCGACGGGAGCGGCATCCTCGGCAGTTGCCCAGTCGGCCGGAACCTCGAACTTACGGAAGGCGGTAGCGCCGGCATCGATGGCCTTATGGTTGGCGTCGACGATGGCCTGGCCCTTCTTCATGTAGGACTTGGTAGCCGCGTCCTTCATGTACTGCAGGGCGTCCTCGGCGGGCAGGACCTTGGCCAGCGCGAAGAAGGCGGACTGGAGCACCGTGTTGGTGCGCTTGCCCATGCCGACCTTGGCAGCCAGGTCGATAGCGTCGATCAGGTAGACGTTGACGTTGTTGTTCGCGATGTAGCGCTTGGCCACGGCGGGCATGTGCTCGGCGAACTCCTCGTCGCTCCACTGGCAGTTGACCAGGAAGGTGCCGCCCGGCTTGACGTCGCGGACCATCTTGAAGCCCTTGACGATGTAGCTGGGGTTGTGGCAGGCGACAAAGTCGGCCTTGGTCACATAGTACGGCGAGCGGATCGGGGAATCACCAAAGCGCAGGTGCGAAACGGTGACGCCGCCGGTCTTCTTGGAGTCGTACTGGAAGTAGGCCTGAACGTACTTGTCGGTGTGATCGCCGATGATCTTGATCGAGTTCTTGTTGGCGCCGACGGTACCGTCGCCACCCAGACCCCAGAACTTGCACTCGATGGTGCCGGGGGCTGCGGTGTTGGGCGCATCCTCGGCCTCGGGCAGGCTCAGGTTGGTCACGTCATCGACAATGCCGATGGTGAACTCGCGCTTGGGCTCGTCCTTCTTAAGCTCCTCGAAGACAGCGAACGCGGACGCGGGAGGCGTGTCCTTGCTGCCCAGGCCATAACGGCCGCCGACGACCTTGATGCCCGTCTTGCCGGCCTCGTAGAGAGCGGAGACGACGTCCTGGTAGAGCGGCTCGCCGATGGAACCCGGCTCCTTGGTGCGGTCCATGACGGCGATCTTCTGGACGGTCTCGGGAAGAACGTCGACGAAGTGCTTGATGGAGAACGGACGGAACAGGCGAACCTTGACCAGGCCGACCTTCTCGCCGTGAGCGTTGAGGTAGTCAATGACTTCCTCGAGCACGTCGCAGAAGGAGCCCATGCACACGACGACACGATCGGCGTCGGGAGCGCCGTAGTAGTTGAACAGGCCGTAATCGGTGCCGAGCTTCTCGTTGATCTTCTTCATGTAGCCCTCGACGACGGCAGGGAGCTCGTCGTAGACCTTGTTGCAGGCCTCGCGGTTCTGGAAGAAGATGTCGCCGTTCTCGTGGCTGCCGCGGGTGTGCGGGTGCTCAGGGTTGAGCGCGTGGTCGCGGAAAGCCTGGACGGCGTCCATGTCGCACATCTCGGCAAGATCCTTGTAGTCCCACATGGCGACCTTCTGGATCTCGTGGCTGGTGCGGAAGCCGTCGAAGAAGTTAAGGAACGGGGTCTTACCCTCGATGGCGGCAAGGTGAGCCACCGGCGAGAGGTCCATGACCTCCTGGACGTTGCCCTCGGCGAGCATGGCGAAACCAGTCTGGCGGCAGGCCATGACGTCGGAGTGATCACCGAAGATGTTCAGGGCGTGGGAAGCGACACAACGCGCGGAGACGTGGAAGACGCCCGGGAGCTGCTCGCCCGCGATCTTGTACATGTTCGGGATCATCAGGAGCAGGCCCTGAGAAGCCGTGTAGGTGGTGGTCAGAGCGCCGGCGCCCAGCGAACCGTGAACGGTACCGGCTGCACCTGCCTCGGACTCCATCTCGACGACCTTGACCGGGGTGCCAAAGATGTTCTTGCGACCCTGGGCCGCCCACTGGTCGACATGGTCGGCCATCGGGCTGGACGGCGTGATGGGATAAATTCCCGCTACCTCGGTGTACGCATACGAAACATATGCGGCCGCCTCGTTGCCGTCCATAGACTTAAACTTACGCGCCATATACCCCTCTCCTCTCATATAGGTATACAGGCCCCGGCGATCGCCGGGATGTTGGCGTGATGGGATTTTCGCTGTTGCTTCCAATCATCTGGCAGGCAGACTGAGCAGCAGGTACATGGCATGGAGAGAAGGCATGCCGAGGCGCGGGGCGGTTAATGCGCTCCACAGGCCCAGCTACCCGTCTTGCACATGGCCGAGCGCCGCAAAGGCCGCATGCCGGATGCTCCCGGGCACGCCCCGGCGATGGGAAGCGCCCGCAACGGAAATCCGCATGCGAGTTTATTGTACCCCGCCTTCAAGTGTAATATCGGCAAATATAGGCGGGCGGTAAAGGTTTACCCCGGGTGACTATCACGCGGCCGATGTCAGCGAACGCAATCCCCGGGGACAACGCAGCAGTTGCGGTGAAATGGGGACTGTTTTTGCCGGTCGTGGCCTTAAACAGTCCCCATTTCACCGCAACTTATTTAGGAGATGAGTTAGAGGGCGCCGAGGAGGATGGCGTAGGTGGTGGATTCGCCGAGCCTGAGCCCGTCACCGGGGTTGAGCCGAGCGGAGCGGCCGGGCTCGACCTGGGTGCAGACGTTCGTCGCTCCGTTTACCACCACGGTTCCGTTGGTGGACGACAGGTCCTCGACGTACCAGACATTTTGGTCATCGCACCACACGTGGGCATGGCGAGCCGAGACGTCATCGCCCACATCAGTGATATCGCCCTCCCCCGTCGCCAGCGCGCCGATCTCGACGCCCTGCTCGCTCGGCTGAATCCAGCGCGGGGCGCTCACCACGTAGCCGTTTTGCACGCGCAGCAGTCCCAGCGGATGCGCAGGTGCCGCCTCGTGCTCACCTGCAACCGAAGATGTGCTCAGCGAGCGTGGCGTCGACGTGGCGCCGCCACAGGTCGCATGAGCGTAGTCGATGGCATAGGTCACCGACGAGCGGACATCTGCCGAGCAGCCCACGGCGACAAACAGCACCAGGATGGCCTCGGCGCGCTCGGCGGGCATGAGTTCAGCCGCCTGCGACAGGCGCTCGAGCGCATTGCGATAGAGATTCGTGTCCTGATGGCATTCCTCGAGTGCCCGCACCATGGGCTCGCCAGCGGGGCCGCACACCATGTTGGTCACGGCCGCGGCGTCCATGGGATTGCGACGGCGCAGGGCCAGCTGCGACATAATGCGCGCGGCCGAGGTGCCGTAATCGGCAAAATAGCGCTCCTGCAGCGTGCCGACCGGCGCGCGCACGATAAAGCGCGAAACCCAAGAGCGATCGGCGGCACGGCTCTGTGGACTACGGCCGTCGGCGAGCGGGCGGCTCGAGAGCACCAGGCCGCACAGTTCGATATGGCTCAGGTGCGCCGCGCGCTTAAAGATGTCAAACATTGCCCCGCACGGGGTGAGCTCAGCTTGAGAAGCCATGGCTTAGCCCTCCTTGGTCGCAGAGATAGTGTCGGATACTTCGGCCGGCCCGCCAAAGGCGCGAGCAGCCGCGGCTCCGCCGGCAAGCGGCGTCGCCATAGGAATTTTCGCACGTCGTGCTGACACGGCGGGAAGCTCAAAGGCAAACCCCATCGCCAGCAAAAACCACGTGAGCGCATAGGTTGCAATTAAGGCGGCAACGAAGCCACTCGCTACGGCGCGCTGAGAAAACACGATGCATGCAACCGCGATCAGCACCGGAACCTCGCAGGCAGAAAGCGCCAGCACGCCATGCAGGAACCCCGTGCGACGATCGTGCGCCATGGCACCGACGGCAATACCCGCCATGCCCGGCAGTGCCAGCGCGAGCGCGGCGACGATACCCGGCAGCGTGCCGGACCACGAAATGTGCCCCACGGCAACCGTCATACGAGCACCCGACGCCAGCAGCGCCGCCGAAACCACCACAACGACCCACACGAGGCCACAAACAGCCGCAGCGCCGATCATCGCAGCGCGACGGGCCACGCGACCGGACGCATCCATGGGACAGGGCGTGAGCGGCTCGCCGCGAAGCGAGCGGCCGACGTTTTGCGCGTAGTGGTCGCAAAACGTCGTAAGCGCCGCCTCCACCGCGGCGGGCTCGGGACGATCGCCCTGATTACACGACAGGCAGGCCATGACCACGTCGAACAACTGGGCATCGACAAATGCCAGCGCGTCGCGCAGCTCCTCGGAGTCCGGCTCGAGCCCCATCTGCTGTGCCTGCTCGGCGGCGGCGAGCGCCACATCGGGCTCACGCCGGAGCAGTTGGGTTAGGTCGCAACCGGGCGCATGGGCGCCAGCGGGATAGTCGGGGCGCGTATCCATCTTGAGACGATAGGGGCTGGCAATATCGCGCGTCTTTTTGCGCGAACCCGAGGTGCCCGATGCGCTCGGCGCCACCTCGTACGGTGCGACGCCGGCGATGAGCTCGTAGACCGTACTCGCCGCGGCATACACGTCGATTGCCGGCGACATACGCAAAACGCGCAGGTCGGGGATATCGTCGGTGAGCATCTCGGGCGGGGCGTAGGCCACCGTCGCGCGGCGCAACGTGGCATAGCGCTCTGTAAAGGACTCCGTGCCGCCGGTTCCCGCCACCGCAGAGGCAGGCTCGAGCGCCAGCGACGAGCCAAAGTCGATCAAGCACAGGTCGAAGGTGCCTTCGGCAAGTTGTCGGTCGAGCGGCAGACGCGCCGTGCGCACCATAATATTAGCGGGCGAGATATCGCGATGGACGAACCCCTCCCCCACCAAGCTCATGCGGCAGAGCAGGTCGAACAGGTCGCGGCCCAGGCGCGCCGCCACGAGCGGCGACAGGCGACCGGCATCGTCCACGGCAAGGCGCAGGCGCAGGCGAGCGAGCGTCTCGCCCTCGACCCACTCCATGACAATCGCGGGCACGCCGTCGACCTCGCCCCACCCGTATAAGCGCGGAAAGCCCTTAAGACCCGAAAGGGCACGATGGCATTCATATTCCTCGCGAAACGCCGCCTTGAACTTGGCGACCAGTGCCTCGTGGGCGACATCGTCATCAAATTCGTCGCGCGTTGGCAAGATGAGCTGCTTGAGCGCCACGACCTCGCCCTGCGCGTTGACGGCACGCGTCACACGGCCGATACCGCCGCGGCGCATGGTGGCGTCGTCGGCAAACAGCATCGTAAAACGGCGCAGGTAGGCGGGAAGCTCGTCCGGGCCCAGCGCAATGGCGGGCTCAAACCCTCCAACGCGCGCCAGGCGCAGGCCCACCATAGGGTCGTGGTTTAGCGCGCACGATGTGCTAGAAGCAAGGCTATTCGTCATAGGGCGATCGCCGCCACTTTGGCATTGAAGTTGTTGAGCGCAACGTCGTCATCGCCGTAATGCCCCACCCATTGGCACAGATTGGTGTAGCAGCCCCATAGGTTGGCGTATTGCTGATACCACTTTGACTTGGGAGAAAACGTTTGCCGGCCAAACTCGGCACGGATGACAAACATATCGTTGGCCAGGCTATCGCACGGCCCGGTATCGCCTGTTGCGTTATAGGTCGAAACCACGCTATTGGCGCGGGCGACATAGCCATCGAGCATGTTGTATTTGGTCACGAGCCAACTGTGGATGCTCTCCTCCTCGGCAGCCGAGAGACCGCCCGAGCCCGCGTCCCCGCCGGCACCGCCGTCCGTCGAGCCGCCACTCGAAGATCCACCGCCAGAGGCGGAGCCCGAACCGGAACCGCCGCCCGAGCCCGCCGAGCCGGTGCCAGAACCGGACCCCTCCGAGCCGTCGGGCTTACCCGTCTGCTGCGTATCCTGCCCCTTCTGCTGCTCGGTCTTATTGACGACGGCAGCCACGCTGTTATTGGAAAGCTTCGTAATGACCTTGGTGTTGGTGAGCACGATGGTCTTGCCGTTTGCCAGCGTGATCTCGTTGGACGCCCGCTCGCCCTCGTCCGCGGGACCGACGCCAAACACGATGCGCCCGACCACGCTCGCCCACGCATATCCAGTTGTCGTTCCCAAGTCGCTTTTGGCCTTGCGCCCAATATGCAGCTCGCGCGCAGCATGCGCCTGCACCATGGACGGCACTGTCATGCCATAAGCCGAAACACCGGCTATGACCAGCACGAGCGAGCAAGACAGCAGCACATACGCCCGAGGCGCCAGGCCCAGCCGGCGTCGCATGCGCACCGCGGCGCCACGCTTTGTCTGAGTGCCCCCGGGCCGCATGCGTTCTCCTCCAACAAAAACACGCCGCTTAAAAGCGGCGCATTCTTTCATATCCACATTTGAGTGTATCAGCGAACCCAAAAGGTTGCGCAACGAATGGGCAAATACGAGGTGCGAGTGAACCCATCCACGCGATAAGCGGATGAAAAGCAGGTTTGTTGCACAACAAATGCATGAACGCGTGCCCAATTATGAGCGCCCCGTGCGGCAGGCCGACGGGACATGCCGCAGAGCTGACACCGCCTAGATCGCGCGGCGGGCCTCGATAGCGCGGCCGAGCGTAAGCTCGTCGGCATACTCCAAGTCGCCGCCCACGGGAAGGCCGCTCGCCAGACGCGATACCTCAACGCCCAATGGCTTGATGGTGCGAGCAAGGTAGCTCGCCGTGGTCTCGCCCTCAATGTTGGGGTTGGTGGCGATAATGACCTCGTGGATATCCTCGTGGCCCAAGCGCGCCAGCAACTCGCGGATGTGCAGTTGCTCGGGGCCGATCTTGTCCATGGGGCTGATCACGCCGCCCAGCACATGGTACAGGCCACGGTAGCTGCCCGTGCGCTCAATCGCCTGGACATCGCGCGGCTCACCCACCACGCAGATGCGGGTGGTGTCGCGCATCGGGTCCTGGCAGATGGAGCACTCGTCGGCCGTGGCGTAGTTAAAGCAACGGCTGCAAAAGTGGACCTCCTGCTTGACCTCCAGGATGGCCTCGGCCAGGCGGCGGGCCTCCTCGGCATCGGCCTCGAGCAGGTAATAGGCGATGCGCTGGGCCGACTTGGGACCAATGCCCGGCAGACGACCCAGCTCATCGAGCAGTTTTTGCAGACTGTGATTCGCACTCATATATATGCGCGTCTTAGAACGGCATGCCCGGGATGTTGAGGCCGCCGGTGATGGCGCCCATCTGCTTGTTGGCGAGCTCGTTGACGCCGCGGACGGCCTCGTTGACGGCAGCCATGATCATGTCCTGCAGCATATCGACGTCCTCGGGATCGAGCGCATCGGGGTCAATAGTGAGGTTGACGAGCTCCATCTCGCCGTTAACGGTCACCTTGACCATGCCGCCGCCAGCAGAGGCGTCGACGGTCTGGGACTTGAGGTTCTCCTGCGCGGCGGCAAGCTGCTCCTGCATCTTGCGAGCCTGCTTCATCATCTGCTGCATGTTCATACCGGCCATGATGGCTCCTTTACGTGCGGCCGCGCGACAAGCTGCAAGGGCAGCCGAGACGCGGCGGGACTTTCAAACTCAAAAATCGTACCACGGCGCGGGGCAAGCGAGCGGGGCAGTCACGCTACCTCAGTCGATATACATGTCCTGAAGTGCAAGCCGCACCCAAAGATTATGCAAAGTTGAATAATTCGCGTCTGCATAATATTGAAAGCTAAATCTTGTAGAGCCGGAATCCGACATTTAATGCGTACCACTAAATGGCTAAATGCCGAGCTACTACTCGAAGCGGCTCTCATGACGGCGGGGTATAATTTGATTGCCATAGAAAGCAATTTGGAGGTGCCCCATGAATGCCCCCGACGTGCTCCAAAACATCCGCTCAAAACACCCCGTTGCATATTTGGTTCTCTATCTCTTTGTCGGCTGGACATTGCTGGTTGTCATCACCCATGCCATAGCTTTTGGAGCAGAACTGCTGATAGCCGGCTCAGACCAGCCCGTCGTCAAATGGGAAGTGACTGATGAGTGCACCGACGGAACCCGAACCGTTTACTACAACAGCCCGTCCCTCTACCAAGAGTTCAAGGTCAAGATAAAGGGCTTCAAGATTGTCGATGCCGAACCGGGCTCTTTATCGACAATCGGAGCAACCGTCAACGCCGAGCAAGTCGAGTACACGGACAGCCATGCGACGTATCGTATCGACCTCGGCATCCTAGGCCGACCGTCACGTACCTGTCTGCTCGAATGCGATATACGCGGCACCACACTACACATGTCCGAAATACAGATGCGCCCGGACAAAACCCCTGAAGAGCTAGGAATCCTAAGTCCAGCGAGCGACTCTCAACAGTAGAACGATAGCCCGCCGGTTGTTTCTTTCCAACGTTTGCAAATCAGCGCATGGTTAGATGAAACAAACTGCATGATATCGCGTAAATCCCGAGCTGATATCGCGTAAATCCCGAGCAGGAATATCGCCCTTGTTATGGGCCAGCTTGCATCCGCCGGAGCGAGTAAGCCATATCTTGGTCGCCTCGGCAGTGGGGCGCTTGACCGCTATATGAACATGGACGGGTTCGCCGTTCTCCCCTGTCCAGAAAAAGATGATGTACGGCCCGAGTCGGAAGAGACTAGGCATAGACTCGTCCGCCTTCGTAAGCAAAACGCAAGATAAGCGGGGCGTTATTACGCACAAAATCATCGAGCTCTTTGAGGTCCGCTTCGCTAAAGCCCTCGTGCGACACCCAATTGAATGCCGGCAAGATACATTCCGCCGTGTCAAAGCCCCAATCGCGTGGGCGCTCCACAACGATCTTCACCGTGTTGTCCTCACGGACTTCGGAATACGAGATTTGTGTATCGTCCTCAAGGCGGACATATTCCCACATCATAAGCTCGCTCCGTTCAAAGAAATCTCTTCTTGAACAGTATACCCGCCCGCACGGTTACTCCACCGGCTTGAAGATGGTGGCCTGGCCGAAGACGCTGCGGATGAGGGCCTTGGCCTCATCCTCGGTCTGCGGGATGCTCGGGGCTGCGCCCTGATGGCCGAAGGGGCTGCCGGCGCCGGGGTTGGACTCCCAGGGAGCTGCAGAAGCGTCCTCCTCTTTGGGGACAGTTGCAGCAGGCTTGGGCGCAGGCGCCGCGGCAGGCACGTCGAACGGAGAAAGATCTTCCCCGCTCGCATCGCCGGCGAAGCCGCCGACCATGGCGTCGTCGTAGGGCACCTGCTCGGATTCCCACGGCGCAGACGGCGCGGCGGGCTGAGCCTTGGGAGCGGACGCGCGCTCGGGCGCTTGGGGCGCGGGCTCGGTCGGGAGCTTGCCCGTGGCAGGAGCACCGGCGGGGTTGTCGGAGCGCAGCCAGGGGGCCTTGGCCAGGTCGGATGACTTGGGCGCAGGCGCGGCAGCGGGCTTGGGCGCGGGGATCGGAGCAGCCGGTTTGGGCGCAGCGGGTTCAGGCGCCGATGGGGTCGGTGCCGCTACCGGCGCCGCTTTTGGCTGTGTCGCGCTGGCACTCGAGGATGCAGGGGCCGCCGAGGACACGGGTTGCGGGTCCGCAGATGCCGCAGCCCGTGCAGATGGAGAATGCTCCTCATGTTGAGGAGCCGGCGTGCCACCCCCATCCAGGACATAGTCGACGGTACGACGACCGAAGACCGCGCAGACCGTCGGCAGGACCACCGATTGCGTGTCAGCGCGGCCGAGCATCTTGATGGCAAAGGTCGAGCCCGCAGGGAACGAGACGGTGAGCTTGGAGCCGTCGTCGGCCGTGGCGCGGGCGTTGAGCAAAAGCCCTGCGTAGGAAGCCTGACGCGCCTTGACACGCTCGACAACCTCGGCCCATTTGCGCTGCAGCTCTCCGGCATCCTCGACCGCGGGCGTCTCGGCAGCACCGGCGGCGGCAACCTGGGCGGCATTGTTGGGCCTGGACACCGGCACGGTCGATGCAGCAGGCGCGGGAGCCGGAGCCGCAACGGGCTGAGGTGCAGGCGTTACAGGTTTAGGCGCCGGCGCAGGAGCCGCGGACTTGGGCGCAGGCTGGGCAGCCGGAACAGCAGCGCCGCGGTCCCAAGGCATGCCGCCCTGATGCGCGGACGTAGCAGCGGGGGCGGCGGTCGCCGCAGGAGTAGCAGCGCGGGCGCCCGAAATTAGCGTCGGCTGTTGGGCAGCAGCGGGTACGGATGCTGCAGGCGCGGCGGCCTGAGCAGCGGCCACGCTCGCCGGCACGGCGCCGTTGGCAACCATGGCCTCCAAGCGTGCCACACGCTCGGCCAATGCCTCAATCGTTAAATCAGCCTCGGGACGTGCCAGACGCGTGCAGGCGATCTCGAGCACCAGGCGCACGTCGCTCGCGCCCCTCATCTCCAGTGCGGCATCGTCGAGCACCGTCAGCACGCGGGCCAGGCGGTCGGCAGGATGCTCGCCAAAGGCAGCGGCCTCGGCAGCAAGCGTCTCGGCCTGCTCGGAGCCGCCCTCAAACAGCTCGGCACGGGCACCGGCAACGCAGGCAACGTACACGTCACGCACATGCGCCACCAGGTCGCGCGTCAGCTCCAGCAGGTCGTTTCCTTCCTCGACCTGCGCACGGATCAGTCCATAGAGCTCGGCAACATCGCGATCGGCAATGGCGCGGGAAAACTCGCCCAGAATCTGGTCCGAAACCTCGCCTAAAAGCGAGCGGGCGTCGTCCGCATGCACAGAACCGTTGCCAAAGACGCTCAGCTGCTCCAGTGTGGAGAGCGCGTCGCGCATGCCGCCCTTGGCATGGCGCGCCACGATGGCGAGCGCCTCGTCGTCGTAATCGAAGCCCTCCTGCTCGCATACGTATGCCAGGCGATGCTCAATATCCTCGTTGCCGATGCGATGGAAATCGAAACGCTGGCAGCGCGAGAGGATGGTCTCCAGAATCTTTTGCGGGTCGGTGGTGCACA
>OHYL01000706.1_pt1 | contig 13816 bp, 12 predicted proteins | sample 1580261 | NCBI WGS metagenome assembly OHYL01 (sample SAMEA3882548, study PRJEB24775) | human gut metagenome | biome: human-associated habitat; feature: intestine environment; material: feces | place: Netherlands | collected 2009/2010 | reverse complement strand
ATGGCAAAAAAAAGTTTATTGAGATCTCAATGATCCTGGTAATGGGGGTATTTGTATGGGCATTTATCTATAATATGAAAGGAGAAAAAATAACGGCATCTTATTTTTTCATTGGAATTCCACTTTATATTATTGGATGGTGTATAGTTGGCGGAGCAATTGTTCTGGCTCAGGGAATCATTATAGCAGGAATCGTGTTTGTGTGTATTCCGGGTTCCATGCTGTATGAAGTATGTGCCCCATTAAGAATGGAGCCTTTGCAGTATGCTGAATGGTTACAGAAAAAGGAGGAACGCGAAAGCAAATCCGATTATGATGAATATGTAAAAAAATTGAAGAAATCAGCAGAAAATCAGCAAAAAATCGAACAGGAAGCTGCACAAAGGCAGCGGGAACAGGATATTTACCAGGAAGCATATAAACGAGCTTATTCAGAAGGGTTCTATCGTGCAAAATCAGAAAATACAAATTCCGGCACACAGAATTCTACAAATACCTCTCATCAAAATTTATCTGAATATGAGCAGGCACGGGCAATGTTTATGTTGGAGGATGGATTTACCGGTTCTGATTTAAAGAAACAATATCATCGTTTATTAAAAGTATATCATCCGGATACTGGTGAATCGGATGATGCATTTGTCAAAAAGATTACGACTGCTTACAATATTTTAAAACCATATGCAAAATAAGGAGGATATAAACTATGGGAACAAAATTAAAATCAATTACAAAGAAATATGCGCTTGATGCAGATTGTAAGAATCTTCATTTTGCGATTCCTACTGGCGGAGAAATCGCATTTCTGTTTCTTTCATCGAAAACAGCACAGATGATTGCATTTGATCAATTTCCTGTCAATACCGAAACCGTAGATATGGCTCTGGACAGTTTCATAACGGATACTCTTCTGTTGTCCGCCACACTTTCGGGTATGCCTATCTTTGGTCTGGAAGATATTGCTGAACGAGAAGCTCGGATTGAGGAATGGAAACAGGAAATTCCAGAAACAATTGAGATTTGCCATCGTGCGGTAATGGAATACATCGAAACAGAAAACATGCAGTAATTTTCCAAACATCATCTACAAATCGGGACGTTTAATCGTCCTGATTTTTTATAAATTTCTTTTCTCACGGTATTCCAAATTTTAAGCGAAATCAAAAGAAGGAAAACAGGAGGAAATAATTATGGTATTTGATCACGAAGGGAAAATTTATGAAGATGTAGAGGCAATGTGTGCAGCTTATAATATTAATCCGGGAACATTCACTAGCAGAATTAGAAGCAAACATTGGAATCTGGAACAGGCTCTTCTTACACCAGTAGGGCCTAACTACAGAGATAATCCGAGAATTAACACAAAAGAAGATGCAATCTTACGGGATAATCGAAATTACAAATACGCTTCAGAGCACACCGGATCATCAGAGGATTCAAACCCGGTGCTACACGACATTCACAAAAGAGTGAATCCAGGTCCGAAATACGTTTGGACTGACCACAAGGGTAACGAATATCCTTCCAAAAAGGCAATGTGTCATGCTTATGGTATTTCAGCGGATCTTTTCAAATCCAGGACATGGGATGGTTGGCCGATGTGTTATGCATTGGAAAAAGATCCTGGCAACTATACATTTGAAGATCACAAAGGTAATACTTTTAAGTATCTGTCTGTCATGTGCCGTGCATACAACATTAATAAGTTTGAATTCCAACGTCGTATGGATTCAGGCTGGACATTGGAAGATGCACTTACAATGCCTTCAAAAGCTCCACATAGCAAAAAATATAAAAGTCCTTGCAAAAGAGCTTTTTAACGATCAAAAAAGAAGAGTCTGCTTGTCAGGCTCTTCCTTTTTGTACCATTTTTGGAACCAGGTTCCAAAAAATGCAACTATTCTGATTTTTTCTTTGATTTTTTTGAAACCACATTCACACCGGCTAATGTAGCAGCTACAACAGCTACTCCACCAAGATATAATGCAACAGGACTGTTAACATTTGTCTGTGGTGCTGTTTTTGTTGTTTTGGTTGAATCCGGTTTTGGAGTATGTTTCGGAGTAACGTTTACATCATATGCCATTTCTCCCTTGCTTTCGTCCCATGTAGGAATTGCGATAAGGGATGGGGTTACATCATCATATGAAGATGTTTTAGTAGCTTTTACAAGATAAACGCCTACCTCAAGATCGTCAAACGATGCCATTCCATTCGCATCAGATTTCAGAAGTGTCCCGTTTCCGGATTTTTCCGATAATGCGGTTGCAGCTTTTTCTAAGTCTGTTGCATTCTGAATTGAATTGAGGTCAATATTTAAAGATTTATACGCCTCATCCAGAACATATTCTCCACCTTCAATTGTCGCAACCTTTAAGCAGGATATTTCAACATTTTCTTTAGATGTACCGGATTTTCCATCTGTTAATTTTACACTGATGCTTCCTGTTTTCGCTTTAACTTCATTTAATTTGCTGGAGTCAAGCAGGGAGTTATCCCCTTTTGACCCTTCATCATCAACGATCAATCCAGAATCTGTATTTGCTTCATCAACTGGGTTTGTTTGCTGATTGTTATCTGTCGCTTCTGTATTTTGTCCTGTAAGGTCTGCTGCGCATACAGGCATTGCAAACGATAAAATCATTGTCGAAGCCATAGCCATTGCCGCAATTTTTTTCTTCATTTTTTTCATAATGCTTTTCTCCTCCAATCTTTAATTTTCCAAATCAATAAAATCACGATAAGAACAATTGGTAACGCTGTAAAGATAACCTCTCGAATAGATGGGATATTTTGTTCAATTGATTTATACTGTGCTTTTTTGTAAGGCACTCTTTTTCCTGTAACAACTAACCGATGTGTATTTAAGCCATACGGTGTACACGTTACAAGTGATACCGTGTCTTCATCCGGTAAGATCTTCATAACGTCTGTATTGTCCGGATCTACAACCTGTATATCATAGACTTGATAAGCTAACGTTTCTCCACATACACTAATATAAAACAAATCGTCTTTTTCAATTTCATCAAGGCGTGTAAAAAGTTTTGAACCTGGTAATCCTCGGTGTCCTGTTAATATGCAATGTGTATTGTCTCCTCCAACTGGTAAAGATGTACCTTGCTGATGTCCAACCCCATTTGACAGAACTTCGTCAGAAGTGCCATGATAAATTGGCAGATCAACGTCTATTTTCGGTATTTCAATACTCCCCATAATACCGCTATCTCCTTGTGACAACAGTGAATCGTAGCTCTTATCGCTTAAAATACTGGAATCAAAATCTTCAATAATAGCACCACTCGCCTGAAACAACATACTATTATATTTTTGTGCTTTTTCAAGTTCACTTTCCAAATCATTTTTTGATTCCTGAGATACAGAACTTTTGTAAGATGAAATTGTATTTTTTAATTGCTGTCTTGACATCATACTGCTAATAACGGGATAACAAAGTAATAAAATTCCCGCAATAATGATTATTTTTGAAAATATCTTTCTTCCCATATGATAATATGTAGAAAGGGCTCATTACGAGCCCTTTCTTGTCCTTTCAAATTACTCTGCTGGATTTTTCTTTTTCTTGTTCATGACTACACCGCCACTTACAAGAACAACACCTGCTCCGAGCATGATCAGCATTGCAGAAGAACCGGTAATCGGAAGTTTTGTTCCTACTGTATTCACAACAGTAATATCCATAGATCCCTTGCTGACATCTGTGTTAAGTACAGTATCGTCTTCCTTGTACGCCCCGTTCAGGAACTCCTTCATATGTGCTGTTGCTTCCAGTTTCTGGAGAGTTTTATCTGTAGCTCCCTCGCCCTTGACGTAGTTGTTACGATCATCTGTCATTGTCGCTTTTACACTTAAAACAATTGGATCCTGAACTGTCTGTCCGATTTCATAATCAGCGACGTCATTCCACCCCTCATTTCTAATTGTATCCTGGTTATCATCTTCTTTGATCTTTTTGATGATTGATGGATAATCGGATTTGATATTAATAGAAGCCGTCGGGTTTGCTGTATCGACCATGCAAAGAGAAGATGCAAAATAATCACTGTTTTCTTCATCATGTTCAGACACCTCATCTACGATGTAGTAACCATACTGCAGTCCCTGTAAAGTGACCGAATTATCTGCTGTTGTTCCCTGGACATAAACGTAATCTCCGCTTAATCCTTCATTTTTGATCTCAGTGCGGACATTTTCAACAAAATAACGAAATGCACTGTATCTTCCTTCCAGTTCCTGTGTAGCCTGTGCGCCTTCTACCTGATCATGGTTCAAAGTCTGGATATAATCAATGACCATATATTCAGTTACATCGGCCGCCTTAAGAGAAGATCCATCTCTTTTATTAAGAGCAGAAGCGACTACTGTTTTAAGTGCAGTTGCATATTCGTCTTTAAATGTGTAGTTGATAGATTCGCCACCTTTCGCGTTTTCAGCATTGAAAAGCTGAAAAACTTCAAATCGTTTTCCTACTAAAGACTGTCCTGCATTTCCCTTGATTGTGATATTAGCTGTTCCTTTGCCAAAATCAACAACTCCGTTGTTGACCATGTAATCACCCGAATTACGGGTCTGATTAGTTGGTTCTGCAGCTTGAACAGGAACGGTAGCCAGGACACCGCCTACAGTCGTTACAGATGTAGCTGCAACCATGAAACCATTGATTACCTTAGAAATTTTCTTTTTCATTTTTTTCATTTCCTTTCTTTTTACCTGTTGGCATTTTGTTACAATGTTAATATGATATTTTGTATTGCCCGAAGAAAAATCATATTACGTTCACAAAAACAATATGGAATTTTAAATATGGCAAAGAAAAAAGACAGCATAAAGCTGTCTTAAATCTTAGGGTTTGATTTACAAATTATCAATAATTTCATACATAGCAAATTCAGAGCTTTCTACAAATTCTACTAGCAATTCAAATATATCTGGTTTCATAGACCCTATCACTGTATAAGAAATCTTATTTTTATTAAAATAATACAACTGATCTGCTTTTATGTACCCATTTCTAGTATTATGCGGGTCAGTTTCTGTATCATCATGAGAAATTGGAAAATTACCATCATATGATAATTTTCTTCTCTTTTGCGTTTCTCCTTTAAAGGATGATGACACACTCGCAATAAAATCGTATGGAAGTCCTTGAATTTCTCCTCCGTCGTCACTCATAACAACAAATGAATGCTTTGGTAATATTTTTCCATTGTCCCTATAAGAATCAATTACTATGATATCTCCTACGCAACACATAATTTTTCCTATCTTTTGATTGTAACTTTTTTATTTCCATTTTTTACTTCATTAGACCAATTAATCGGAGTAACATCTTTTAGTGCTTCATTACTGGAAATAACATATCTTTTTCTATTTGATAATTTTGATAAATTTAATTTTCTGTATGTAGTTTCCATATTAACATCCTCCTATCCTTGGTTTCTTTAATAAAATTATACTTAAATTTGTTTACTTTGTCAACAAAGCAATTTTTGGAACCTGGTTCCAAAAAATGGACCTCTTTGCATACGAAAAGCCCCGGACAATACGTTCCGGGGCTTATTCAAAGCTTACAGATCTCTTTTTCTTTTTTTTGCACAAACAATTCCAGTTCCTGCCAGAATCATTCCCATCATCATGATAATGAGCATTTTGTTCGAACCGGTATTCGGCAGTTTCTGTGTTGTCTCGTTTGTGATGATCATATTAACAATTCGATCAGCTTTTGTACCAGTAACGGTAAACTGTCCTGTCGAATCAGTTGTGTAAGCTTTCTCATTTACGAAGAAATTGAATGTTCCATCAACCGGAACAGATTCAACTCTTACTTTATATACAATGTCGCTTCCGTCTGCGTTTACTGGGATGCGATATCCTTGTGGTGCTTTTGTTTCTTTCAGATAATAATCTTTTTCCGGAATTAAATCTTTAAAGGTAAGATCTCCCTTATCATCTGTTTTGCCTTTTGTTACCTCTGTTTTACAATCAGCATCAGAATAAACAGTAAATTCTGCTCCTTCCAGAACTTTATTATGGTTATTGATCTTATTGATATGCAGAGCAAACGGAGCGAGTTTTTCATCAAATGCAGCGGAGATGTTTCCATCATCCTCTACTGTCAGTTTGATATCACCATTTGTGTCAGTCTCAGTTGCCTTGGATGTAATTGTCACTGTATTATCTTCAGCTACTGTAAACGTAATTGGATTCTTGTTTACTGAATATCCATCCGGTACAGAGATTTCTTTGATGGTATGATCTCCCCACTGAAGTCCCTGGAACTCAATCTTTCCATCTGCATCTGTAGTGAACTGCTCTTTTGTTCCATCTGGAAGAGTATGTTCAAATATAGCCCCTTCGATTACTTTATCAGTGCCAGCCTGTGTTTTCACAAGTGTAAGGGATAAAGCCTTTTCCTTCTGGGTTGGAGTTACATATACAGGATCTGCGTTTACGTCTCCATTTTTTATACATACAACCTGAATCTCCGAATTCACCAAATATCCGTTAGGACTCTTGATTTCTTTGAAAGTAAGCGTACCTGCTGGAATTACGATATTTCCATCATGATCTTTAATAAATTTATCCCCAGACACCAAATAACCGTCCTTAAAATAAATTTCACCATTTTCGTCTGTTTTTAAGATCCAAGTGTAAAGAGCTTTTTTTCCAGATTCTGCTGGGTCTGTAGTCATCGCATCTGCATAAAATTTCACTTCAAATTCTGCGCCTTGTAAAGAACCATTTCCGGCAGCGACAGGTTTTCCTGTTTCCGAATCAACTTTTTGAATGGCAATCTTTGAACTAAAGTTTTTATCATATACTGGTCTTTCTTTTACATTAAGATTAACTGCAATGACATTTACTCCCCACTGGTCACGTCCATCTACGTAATAAACCGTTTTATCTAATGTATAATGGTTAGGGGCTGAATATTCTTTAAGCCAATATTCATTCAGCGCTAATTCCTCAATCGATCCAGTCCCTTTTTCATCCGTAGTAATTGTTTTCCCTGTCCATTTCGTACAATCTTTATCTGTATAAATTCGATATACTGCACCAGCTAATTTGTAATTGCTGTTTCCGTTAGATACTTCAGGATCCGTTGAGCTTTTTGTTAACATAATCTTCGTAGTCTTAGGTGCTTCATAAACATTGACCCAAGCGGGATTGCTTGGCGTGTTGCCTGATGTCACATTTGCTTTATATACTTCATTACTAATTTGATATCCTTTATCTGCTGATTTAGTTTCTTTAACATAATAAGTCGCAGGAGCTAAACCATTAGATACTTCAGAATATCCATCCGATTTAATCGTAAGTGTTTGAACGGAATTTTTACAAGCGCTATCTTTATAAATTGTGAACTGTGCACCTGCTAACGAATAATTATTATTTCCATTCGTTAAATTTGTGTTAGCGGAACATTTATGAACTCTGATTCGCCCATCTTCTGGAACAGTGTAACCATAAACTAAATTTTGGTAATAATTTTCTGATGTATTTGCCCAATATACTTTGAAATTTGATGGCGCGTTAGGCTTATTTTGAATCCACGAAATAAAGTCCATAAAAGTATTATTATTGTAGAATTGATCGCCGTTAAAGTGAGAAATTGCTAATGATGTATATCCAAACGTATACAAAGAACCGCGTTTACTGATATCCCCTGTTTTCCAATAATAAACACACTTACGTATATTTTCATTGGTTACAAGACCACCATTCGTTATCGCACTTCCTTGTGGTGGAGTATTCTTGCTATGTTCTGCACAAAAGGCTTCACCATTATACCCTGTTGTTGGATCTGTCAAATTAAAGATGGCTGTAGTATATCCCATATCAACAGTTGAGACTACACTTGTGATATTGCCTGATGCTGCTCTGCTTGAAAATGCTTCAATTGCAAATTTTTTATTTGCTACCGTTGTTCCGTCAGGATTATACAAATAAGCAATTTCATGATCTTTTTGACATAAATAAGTCAATTCCTTATTTGAATATTTTTCAAACAAAGCAGAATTTAGATAATTTTCGTTATCCAAATAATTTTCCCATCCATGTCTTTTTGCTACTTCCATTCTTTTTCCTGGTGTATTTGCCGCACGGTCAAGTTTAAAATCTTCAACCGTATAAGTATTATCATAATAATCTTTGCCAAATTCGTCTGACTTTTGCTTGGTATCTGCAGCAGATACAATAGATGGATTTGCAAGTGATAAAATTAATCCAGTAATTGCTAACAATGAAACACTTTTTCGGAAGATTTTTCCAATCTTATTCTTCTTCATTACTTCTCCTTTCTCATCATGATAATTTGTGAAATGAATTCACAATGGAAATCTTCCGGTTCGACAATTATAATATGGAATATTGTGAGTGATGAAAAAGCAAAAGGTAAAAAGGAAATTGTCAAAAACAGCAAAAAGGCAAGGAAATTGTCCCTCGCCTTTTATCATCTTTTGGTAAGAATTTTGGAACCTGGTTCCAAAAAGTATCTGAGTGTAATACTGATTGAACCCATGAGCAAGTCCATGAGCATTCACTTAGGATCGTGCGGTGGCTGATTTTTAACTCACAAAATCGCTTAACTTCTTTATTGTATTTCCAATGTCATTCGCAATTTCACTTAACTTTTCTTTATCGGAGGGACAATCGGTATTGACTTCACTTTTCCTTGCAACATATTCAATTTCAGTTTTACAATTTTCTAATTTCTGAATTATATTATGGACTTGTGTTCTTCTCGAATGATACATATTTTTTCTCCTCAATTACAGCAGAGGAGCTGATTTAAACAACTCCTCTGACATTAAAATTTAGTTTTCTTTTTTACGGAATTTCATCTTAAGGCTTGCTGCAATACCAGCAAATCCACCAAGCATTGTGGTAGCAAGCATTCCTGCCTGTGCCGGATCTCCGGTTGCTACAGAATCAGAGTTTGCAGTCTCATTTTTACTTGCTGTTTTAGAGTTTTCTTTTCCTGTTGAAACCTTTTTTGCATCCTCAGCTTTTTTTTCTTCTTCTGCTCTCTTAGCTTCTTCAGCTTTCTTCTTCTCTTCCTCAGCTTTTTTCTTCTCTTCTTCTGCCTTTTTCTCTTCTTCTGCTTTCTTTTCCTCTTCTTTTACCATTGTATCGTATTCAGTCTGTGCAACTGTTTCTGACACAACCGCTTCAGAATATTTCTGTTTTGCCACAAGAAGTGCTGCATCTGCTTTTTCCATATCTGCTTTCTTTTCTTCTACTACTGCTTTCATTTCAGCTACTTTTTCGCGAGCTGCTTTTACTTCTGCAACGTACTCATTCAGATAGGTATATTCTTCAATCTGCATCGGATTTTCAATAAGGTCATCTACCGTGAGATCTTTAAGAGCTTCTTCCTTTGAAATGCAGTCATAGAGTTTGTGTTCTTTGTAATACCAATCATCGTACACTTTCTTGTACTCCGCACAAGCTGCATCATACTCTTCCTGTGCTTTCTTGCAGTCTTTTTCTGCCACATCCACAGCATCCTGTGCATCACGCAAAGTGTCAATATCTTTGATCGCATCTCTATAAGAAGTTTCCGCAGCATCTTTTACTTTCTGTGCATCTTCTTTTGCTTTTTTCGCATTTTTTACTGCATTTTCTTTTTCTTCCTGTTTTACTGTAAGTGTCTCTTTTTCTTTCTTTACAGTATCCAGTTCTTCTTTTGCGTCTTTTGCAGCTTTTTCTACCGGAACCATTTCCTCTTTTGCAACTGCAAGAGCTTTTTCTTTTTCTGTCAGTACATCTTTCAGTTTCTGGATTTCTTCTTCTGTCTTTTCATATTCTGCATCTTTTTTTGCTACCGCCTGATCCATAGCTTCTTTCTTTTCTGCAACAGATGCATCGGCTTTTTCTTTTGCCTTTTTCGCGTTTTCAGCCTTTTCTGTTGCTTCTTCAAGTGCTTTTACAGCTTCTTCTTTCTTATCCACTGCATCAGCAAGATTTGCATTTGCCTGATTCATATGCTCCAGAGCGGTTTCTCTATCGTACACATACTCTCCATCCAAAAGTTCTCTCTCTTTTCTGTTACCTAACAGATCCAGATGAGTTTCTTTTGCTTTTGCAAGAGAACCCTCTTTTTCCGTAACATCCGCTGTTGCCGCATCAACTTCTGCCTGTGCCTTTTCCATACCACTCATGAATTCGGCATAGTACTGGTTTGTTTCTTCAGCGTTTACCGTTGCTGCATCTAATTCAAGCTGTGCACTATCTAGTGCTTTCTGCTTATCTTTGATGTTTTCGTAAGAAGCTGCAATTGCATTCATGATATCCTGTGCTTCAGTCTGCTTCTGTTCGATTTCAGCATTAACAGCAAGTAACTCATCTGTATTTGCATTCATTTCATTGTTCGCCTGATTCAGTCTTTCATTACATGCATCCAATTCATTCTGTGCCTGGTCAAGTTCTGCTTTGGTACTTGCAAGTTTAGCTTCCATTTCTTCATCAGCTTTCATTCTTGCTTTTAATCCGTTGTAGTATTTATTAAAATGTTCCATATACTCTTCTAAAGTATACGCATCATCTGTTGCATTTCCAAACACCTGTACATGAGTAGGAGATACTTTTCCATGCTGATTGATTGCATAGCCGGTCGCATTTACATCATCAAGAAGAATATTCTTGTAATGTCCTGCATCTTCTGTATTTCCACTTTCATAGCGCTCTTTTTCAAGATAATACCATACCTCAAATGGATCCTCTGCACCACCTGCAAGGTTTTCACGGATATAAGCAAACTGATTGATATGGTCATAAGTATAAGCGGATGCATTAGAGTCATACTGCGCAATCGCCATCAAATAGTCACTGACTTTCAGTTCCGGAAGTCCGTTCTCTACACGAAGATCATTACATTTCTTCATCCATTCCAGAGTTGCTTTCATGTTATCCAAACTGGTTGCATCATCTTCAGCACCAACTACCGTATATTCTTTATAAGATTCCTTATCAAAAACCGATGCAGCTGCTCTATTTCCTTTTACCTGGAAATATTTGATGGATCCCTGAGCAAACTGTTCCTTTGCACTTTCGGCAGTTGCTTTTGCTTCTTCATAGTTTCTCAAAGCTACATTGTAGCTTGACTGTTTGCTGACCAAATTATCTTCAGCTTCATTTACCTTAACAGTTGCATCCTGTACACGTTTATAGATATGAGAACCTTCCTCTTTCAGTTCCTCTACCCTTGCATTCAGCGCATCGATATCACTGTTCACTGTAGCAAGTGTATTTTCCAGATTCGTGCTTTCTGTTTTTGCCTGGTTTAATTCCTCTGTGGCATTACGGACCAGTTCCTGACATCTTTCTAATTCCGCATCGCTTGCGTTTTTGTTGGACTGCAAAAGATCAAGCTCCGAATTGTACTGATTCAACACTTCCTGTTTTTCATTTAAGTTTGCCTGTGATGCACTTAATGCATCCTGTGCATCTACAACTGCCTGTTCTGCGTTTGCAATCTCTACTTCTTTCTGCGCTTCTGTAATACCATTTTCTGCGTCTACTACCAGATTTTTTGCATTTTCCAGTGCTGTATTTGCTGCTGCAAGTTCACTTTCTTTCTGTTTCTGATCGTTTACCGCATTCTGATATTCTGCTTCTGCCTGATCTGCGTTCGCTTTTGCTTTTTCATATTCCGGGAAGTAAGCTTCACGGTCAGCTAACGCTTTGTCATACTCCGCCTGCGCTGTATCGACTGCTTTCTGTGCATCATCAATTTTTTTCTGTGCTTCTGCGCGAAGCTGCTCTGCATGTTCAAGTTTATAAGTAAGATCTGCGATCTTTTCTTCGTTTGCTGCTACATCCGCATTCACGGCATCCAGTTCTTTCTGAAGAGCATCTACCGCAGCTGTCTTTTCTTCCAGATCTTTCTTCGCAGCATCCAGAGCTTCGGATTTCTTGTTTACATCTTCCTCCGTAACTTTTACTGTCTCTTTTGCCTGTTCTAAGATTTCGTCTGCTGCTTTCTTTACTGCCAGAGCCTTATTGTAAGCTTCTTCTTTCTGTTTTTTCAATTCTTCCGCTGCCTTTTTCTTAGCGTCCGCTTCGTTATAAGCCTCTGTAGCAGTTTTTGTTTTTCCGGAAGCTTCCTGTTTTGCGTTTGAAAGCTGTGCATTTGCTGCATCCAGAGCATCTCCTGCTTTTTTTACAGAGTCATCTAACTGAGCAACAGCCTCATCGGAAGATTTTTTCGCATCCTCTAACGCTTTTTCTGCATCCGCTTTTGCTTTTGCAGCCTTTTCGCTGTTTTCTTTTGCTTCCTTTAAATTCTGTTTTGCTTCTTCCAGACTTACCGGTTTCCCTTTTGCTTCACTCTTATCTTCCTGACTATTTGCATCTGCTGCCATAGATAAGACTCCCGGTACACCGGAAAGGACTGATGATGTGATCACTGCTGCTGCAGTAACTTTCATAGTAGCTCTCTTGATTGACTTTTTCATGATTTACCTCCTATGGTTTCTTTTTAAACAATAACCTTATATTTCTACCGGATTCGTATCCGACACCTGTATCTTAGCATTTCTAAAAGCACTGATATTTTCTAGGGTGTATTTCAGAAACCTTCTTTTTAATGGTTATACCATATATTTTTTATGTTTTGGTTTAATTGTCCCCAAATGCGCTTTTTTAGTCCCCAAAACCATTAAAAAGGTGCATTTTTTGGAACCAGGTTCCAAAAATGGTACACTTTTTGTAAAATTTCAAGGAAATCCAGTGATTTTCCTGCAAAGACACATATTGATAAGTATGGAATAATTTTATAGAAATGATTTACAAAATTTTTGCACAAAAAAGACAGCTCTCTTCCAAGTGAACTACTCGGCAATTGAATTACCGAGAATTCTCGCAGAGTATCTAAAAATGCTAATTTTGAGAATAATATTACCAAAATTATTGTATTTTTCTCAAAATTGGCATACAATACAATTAAAGAATAGCTTGACATTAATCTTTTACTTATTGTTTGGGATCTATAAAGGCTTCGACTACTGGACCAGATAACCAGTGGTTTTTTTATGCACTTTTTTCCTAGACAGGGCTACTTGCAATCTTGTTGGCCGTATAGTATATCACAACCACCTGCGCAACAATCTTTACCAAATATGCAGAAATCACAATCTGCAGACAAAAAATAGTTGCTATTCTCTTTCCCTTCCTTTATAATAGACCCCATAAGGAGTACAAAAAGACTCAACCATAAAAATTCTCTTTACGAATTTTATATCTTGTCCTTTTTTCTTCCAGAGAGCTTTTGCGCATATTTAGCTCTATTTTTCCCTTGTTGTCAAATGCAGCAAGGACGACATTTTCACTATTTAATATACACTTTATTTTCATGAAAGACCTCGTAGCAATACGAGGTCTTGTGCATTTCATATATATCCTATATGTGGACTTCATAGAATAACGTCTTCGGAACATCCTTAAACACTGGTTCTTCGCGATAAGTTATGACCGTCCAATCATACCGGTTCTTGACAGCAAATCCAATCCAAATATTACCATATTTCATGTATGGGAAGGCTTTTATATGTTTCTCTGCTTGATTCCACCGTGCATGTTCTACTTCAATATACATACGCAACACACTCTGATCCTGTTTGATTAAATCGTACATATTTTGATACATAGGTACTTCATTTTCAGCAATCAGTATTTTCCTTTCGATAATATCAAGCTTTTCTTTCCATTCGCCAAGTGTTTTATATTTTTTCTCAGCAGCTCGATCATGATAGTACTTGATACTGGACAGTTCCTTTTTATATTCTTCAAGAAG